>Ga0209088_10000963_pt1 | contig 19370 bp, 17 predicted proteins | sample S_140625_EF_Meta_FD_187324 | JGI IMG/M metagenome (GOLD analysis project Ga0209088, IMG submission 187324) | Freshwater microbial communities from Lake Simoncouche, Canada to study carbon cycling - S_140625_EF_MetaG (SPAdes) (version 2) | ecosystem: Environmental > Aquatic > Freshwater > Lake ... | reverse complement strand
TGGCGATCTCAGCGGAGCGTTGGCGCAACAGGGTGAGCACGGCCTCGGCCCGGAACACTTTGACCTGGAAATCCTGGGCCCAGGGATGCACCGCCGGCACGGCATTGGCGGAAGGCAAGCCGTAGCGAAAGCACGCCACAGCAGGCATTCCCGGAGCCTGAGGCCCACCGATCGCCTGCACCTGGTCGCCTCGGGCCAGCAGGGCAGCCACGAGATGCCGATATTGGCCAGGGAAATTCTGATGGATGATCAGAATTTTCACCGGCAGACCCTGATTTTTGCCCACTCTAATTGCTGAGGTGATGCTGCGGAAAGCAGGGCATCCGCCCAAAGAAGCCGATCGGCCCAGGCGAACGTCGCTGCAGCAAGCAGCGGCCGTGACGCCTCAAATCAGTCGTGGGAAGGGGTTGTGAGGGAGTCTCCTGCGTTGAATCCGGAGGGAACTGCCCATGCGGCAACCAAGCCTAATCCGCTGTACATGGAGTCAACATGAATGAGCGACTGCGCATCCTGCAGCGTCAACCGCGCCGCATCTCCATCACCCTCAGCTACCACGTTCATGAGGAATTGCTGAAGCGATCTGAGGAGGAGGGTCGCTCAATGTCAAACCTCTGTGCCTTTCTCCTCGAAGTGCACTCCGCCACAACATCGGCGCCATTCCTGCAACCCTAGGTGTGGGAACCATGCACAACAACGATCTCAGGCCCCGGCCGCGCTCACCCTTCTGAGGCGAAGGGCAACAGCGGCTTGGATCATTGCCGTGCCACCGATCAGCCAATGCCATCCATCAGCCTCACATGACACTCAAAAAGTGGGAAGCGAATTAGTGGGGGGAGATGGATTGGTGCCCTCGCGTGGACATCGGCGAAGCGAATGGCCTCTTCATCATCAAGGCCGAGATTCCCGGCGTAAACAAGGAGGATGTCAAGGTGTCTGTTCAGAACGATGTTCTCACCATCCAGGGGGAACGCCGCGACGAGGAGAATGAGCAGGGGCTGCACTTTCACCGGGTTGAACGCTTCCGTGGCAGCTTCAGCCGCCGTTTCACTCTGCCTCCAAGCGTCGACCCCAATCAGGTGAAAGCCAGCTTCCAAAACGGCATTCTCACCATCAGCTTGGCCAAGCTGGCCGGCAGCGAGCAGGTCGTCCAGCAAGTGGCGGTGGAATAAGGAGCCGCAGCTCGGATGCGGTGACGGCAGAATGGGGAAATGCGCCGGTTCTGCCAGCTGTTCCGGCAGCTTGACCGCAGCACGGGCAGCCGTGACCGGGTTGCTGCCCTCGTGGACCACTTCGGGAGCGTGCCTCCCGAAGACGCGGCTTGGGCCCTCCACTGCCTTCTGGGCAAGCAGCGGCGCCGCCTGATCACGGCCCGCAGGCTTCGCCAGATCGCCCTGGACGCGACCGGAATGCCGGAATGGCTCCTCCAGGCCAGCCATGCCCAAGTGGGCGATAGCGCCGAAACGATTGCGCTACTGGTGGGTGGGCGCCCGGATCCTGCCGCGAGATACGCGAGCAGGCCGGCGTGGTGTGACGCGATCGCCATCAGCGATCAGCCGCTGCATTGGTGGATGGAGCGGATCCTGCCCGAGCTTGCCGCCCTGCCGGAGGCCGAGCAGTCGCTGGAGATCCAACGGCTGTGGAGGGCGCTTTCCGTGGAGGAGGTGCTGGTGATGGTGAAACTCCTCACCGGCACCTTCCGGGTGGGGGTGGGCCCGGGGCTGGTGCTGCGGGCCCTGGCAAGCCTTTCCGGGGTGGAGGCCCCTGAGCTGCAGCACCGTCTCATGGGGCCCTTCGAGCCGAGTGCCGCGGCTTGGGATGGGCTGCTGCGGCCCCAGGCCCGTGGGGATGGGCCCTCGAGCCGGCCCTATCCCTTCTTTCTGGCCAGTCCCCTGGAATCCGGGAGACTCTGCGACCTCGATCCAGCGCAATGGCTGGTGGAGTGGAAATGGGATGGCATCCGCGGCCAGCTGATCCGGCGCGGCGGCGCCGCCTTTCTCTGGAGCCGGGGCGAGGAGCTGATCAATGGGGGCTTTCCCGATCTGATGGAGCAGGCCCTGGACCTTCCCGATGGTCTGGTGCTGGATGGGGAGGTGCTGGTGTGGCCCGCCGGGCAGGAGCGGCCGGAACCCTTTGCCGTGCTGCAGCGGCGCCTGGGACGGCGCACCCCCCCTGCGGCGCTGCTCCGCAGCCTGCCGGCGGCATTCGTGGCCTACGACCTGCTGGAAAGTGAGGGGGTCGACCGGCGCGAAGAACCGCTCCGCCGCCGTCGTGAGCGCCTCAGCGAACTTCTGGCCAGCGGGTTGCTAAAGGCGCTGCGACTCTCCGGCGGCTTGCCGCTCTCGTCCTGGAGCGAACTGGAGAGTTGGCGTGAGCAGGCCCGCGAGGCCGGCGCCGAAGGTCTGATGCTGAAGGATCTGGCCTCGCCCTATGGCAGCGGGCGGCGGCGCGGTCCTTGGTGGAAGCACAAACTCGAACCGATGCGCCTCGATGCGGTGCTGCTGTATGCCCGCAACGGCAGTGGCCGCCGCGCCAATCTCTACACCGATTACACCTTCGGGCTCTGGACGGCGGCCGATTCCCTCGAGGGGGATGGTCCGCCATCGCCTTCACGCCCGAATCAGGACTCAGCGCCAGGCGATAGCCAGGCAGGTGGCGGCCCGGAACAGCGGCTGGTGAGCTTCGCCAGCGCCTACTCCGGCCTCAGCGACGCTGAGATCGAGGAGCTAGACCGCTGGATTCGCCGCCATACCAGCGAGCGGTTCGGTCCGGTGCGGGCGGTGGTGCCGGAACTGGTGTTCGAGCTGGCCTTCGAGGGGGTGCAGCGCTCGAGTCGCCACCGCAGCGGGGTGGCGGTGCGTTTTCCCCGCATCAGCCGCTGGCGCCGCGACAAAACGGCCGCTGAAGCCGATACCCTCGCCGCGGCCCTGGCCCTCATCCCCCCGACGTGACACGCACCCGCCGGGCTGCCCCGACCCCGATTCGCACCACCACCCCGGCCACAACCCCGACCGTGCCACCGGGTTGCGTCACCTCCCCCTCCGATCCCCTAGCCCCAATCGAGGCCTGGTTCGACCTCAAGGGGTGGACCCCGATGCCCTTCCAGCGCCGATGCTGGCGGGCCTTCCTGGAGGGCCGCAGCGGCCTGCTGCAGGTGCCCACCGGCTCGGGCAAGACCTACGCGGCGGTGATGGGTCCGATCGCCGAGCTGCTGGCTGATGCGCGGGACCAGCCGCCGCTGGCCAGTGGCCCTGAAGCGGGGGCCAGGGGCTCGAGGCGGAAGGCGGCCCAGGCTGGGCCTGGAGTCGGCATCGGCCTGCTGATCCTTACGCCCCTGCGCGCCCTCAGCCGCGATTTGGCCCTGGCGATCCGCGAACCGATTGAGGCGATGGGCTGGCCCCTGCGGGTGGGCCTGCGTAACGGCGATACCCCCAGCGCTGAGCGCACCCGCCAGCTGAAGGCCCCCCCCCAGATCCTGATCACCACCCCGGAATCGCTCGCCCTCCTGTTGAGCGGCCCCCAGGCCGAACGGCTGTTCGCCGATCTGAAGGCCGTGGTTGTCGATGAATGGCATGAACTGCTCGGCAGCAAGCGGGGCAGCCAGAGCGAACTGTGCCTGGGGTGGCTGCTGCGCCTGCGGCCGGGGCTGCGCACCTGGGCGATCAGCGCCACGATCGGCAATCTCGAGGATGCGGCCCGCACCGCGGTGGGCACGGACCGCGAACCTGAGATCATCACCGCTGACCTGGAACGCCGCACCTCCATCCGCAGCCTGCTGCCGGAGGCGATCGATGGCTTCCCCTGGGCCGGCCACCTGGGCCTCCACATGCATGAGGTGCTGGTGGCTGCCCTCGATCCGAAGATTTCAACGCTTCTGTTCACCAACACCCGCAACCAGGCGGAACGGTGGTTCCAGTGCCTGCGCTGGGCCTGCCCCGAGCTGGAGGGGGCCCTGGCCCTGCACCACAGCGCCATCGACCGGGCTGAGCGGGAGGCGATCGAAGCCGGGGTAAAGGCCGGCATCATCCGCTGGGTGGTGTGCACCAGCTCCCTGGATCTGGGGGTGGATTTCCAGCCGGTGGAGCGGGTGGTGCAGATCGGCAGTGCCAAGAACCTGGCCCGGCTGCTGCAGCGCTCCGGCCGCTCGGCCCACCGGCCGGGGGGCTGCAGCGAGGTGCTGTTCCTGCCCACCAACGCCCTGGAACTGCTGGAGGTGAGCGCGATGCGACGCGGGCTCACCCACGGTCTGGTGGAGCACCGCACTCCTCCCCAAGCGCCGCTGGATGTGCTGCTGCAACACCTCACCGGCCTGGCCTGCGGTCCGGGCTTCGAGCCGGAGCAGGAATGGGGAACGGTGCGTCGCTGTTGGAGCTACCGAAATCTGGCCCGCGCCGATTGGGACTGGTGTCTGCGATTTCTCGAGGACGGGGGTGATTGTCTCGGGGCCTATCCGCGCTACCGGAAGCTGGAACGGGAAGCCCGGGAGGAACGGGGTGCTGACCCCAGGCAGCCGATCGCCAACGCCACAACCGCGGCGGCCGCCCCGTTCCACTACCGGGTGAAAGAGCCCGCCATCGCCCGCCTCCACCGCCTCCAGATCGGCACCATCACCGCCGACCGGGCCGTAACCGTTCGCTACGTGCGCGGGGCGGTGCTGGGCCATGTGGAAGAGATGTTCGTGTCACGGCTCAAACCGGGCGACACCTTCTTCTTCGCGGGCCGCGGTCTGGAGTTCGTGCGGCTGAGGGAGATGACCGCCCAGGTGAAGGCCTCCACCAAAAAGAGCAGCACCGTGCCGGCCTGGGCCGGAGGCCAGCTGGCCCTCTCCGACCTCCTGAGCCACCACCTGCGCCAGGAGGTGAGCCGCTGCGCCACAGGCGCGCTCGACAGTCCCGAGTTGCTAGCCCTTGCCCCCCTTCTGGATCGCCAAAGCGATCTCTCCCGGATCCCTGGCCCCGGCGAGCTGCTGGTGGAGGTGTGCCGCAGCCGGGAGGGGAGCCACCTCTACGCCTACCCATTTGAGGGCCGCTTCGTGCATGAGGGCATCGGCTTCCTCTGGGCCTGGCGCCTGGCCCGCCAGCAGCGGGGCACGATCACCGTGTCGGTGAACGACTACGGCTTTGAGCTGCTGGCCCCCCGGGGCTATCCGTTCGCCGAGCTGTTCGAGGAGCACGGAGAGACCCTGCTGGAAGGCGAAGGTCTGCTCGACGATCTGGCGATGGCGATCAACCTCTCGGAGCTCTGCCGGCGCCGCTTCCGTGCCATCGCCCAGGTGGCGGGGCTGGTGAACAACGGCTACCCGGGAAAGGGAAAGAGCGGCGGTCAGCTCCAGATCAGTGCCGCTCTACTTTTCGATGTGTTCAGCCGCCATGAGCCCGGCAATCGGCTGCTGCTCCAGGCCAGGCAGGAGGTGCTGCGCGAACAGCTGGAGGTGGAGCGAATCGCGGATGCCCTGGAGCGGCTGCGCGCGGCAACGGTGATTCTGGAGCGCACCCCAAGGCCGGGACCGCTTGCTTTCCCCCTGCTGGCCGAGCGTCTCAACAACCGGATGAGCAACGAATCAGTGCTGGAGCGCCTGGCGAGGCTGCGGGCCGAAGCAGAGAGGGCGGAGGGGATCTGAAGGCAGAGCCGGCGGTGGGCTGATCGGAGAACCCTCCCTGCGCCAAGGCTGGATTCAGGCGCGCTCAAGCCGCTTGACGATGTAAGCCATCAGGCCAAGGGAACCGGCGAGGGCAACGAGGAGGGCGATGGTCATCCAAACCGGAACGAATCAGGTCATTATCAACGGCCACCCCATCACCGGCGGCCGCCATGGCCCACCCTGCCGATCACGAGGATCCTGCGGCTTCCGGAGCGCCGAACGGGACAGTGGAGCACCGACCGGGATCAGGAGCGGAGCCGTTCCGGCAGCAGCAACTGGTGTTCGTCTACGGGACCCTCAAACGGGGCGAGAAGAACCACCACTGGCTCGAGGGTGCCAGCTGGCAGGGCGAGGCCGAACTGCCCGGTGTCGTGCTCCACGACCTGGGACCCTTTCCCATGGCGGTCATCGGCGCGGACATTGCCCTCGGTGAGGTTTACGCCGTCGAGGCAAAGGGGCTTGCCAGGCTGGACGCGCTGGAGGGTTACCCCCGCCTCTACGGCCGCCGGGTGATGGAGCTGGTGGATGGCCGTCGGGCCTGGGTGTACCTGGGCCGGCCGCACCAGGTGCGCCATGCGCCCGTGCTGCCTCGGGGGGTGTGGCCACGCCGCCGGGATCTCATCCCACCGCCACCAGCCACCGACCTGCCCCGGCCATCACCAGCGTGAGCAACGCCTGCCCCAGCCAGCCGAGGCGATCCGGCAGCAGCAGACGGCGCAGCAACACCACCGAACCGGCAAGGCCCAGGGCCACGGCCAGGGTCTGGCAGAAGCCGATCACATGGGGGTCGGCGCTCCAGCTGGGGAGATGGGGCGCAGACCCACCCAGCCAGGGCGCCACACTCACCGCCAAGAGCTGGCCGCCCTCTGCCATCCCCAGGGCTAGGTGGTGGGCCAACAACACGCTCCAGAGGAGGGGCAACAGGGCATACAACAGCAGCCACGGTCGACCCCGGCCCGGCAGCAGGCGGGCGGCAATGCGCACCAGCAGCCACAGACCGGCAGGCAGGGCCAGGGCGAGGCAGGCGATCGCCAGGCGGGGAAGGAGGGGGCCTTGGCTTAGGGAAATTGTGGCCTGAGCCTGGAGTGCCAGGCCGCCGGAGAGGGTCGCCGCAGCGGGGAATTGGCCGTGCGTCAACGCCGAAACCCCTGCCGGGAGCCACCCCAGCAGCCGCTCCCAGTGGTGCAGGCAGAGTCCCCCCGCCAGCACCAGGATCAAGCCCGCCTCCCCGGCCGGCGGATCCATGGAGCGCTGAAGGTCGGCGGCGGGGGGCCGCAGCCGCAGGGTCACCGAGCGGTGGGGACAGGCCTGCGCGCAGGTGAGGCAGAGCACGCAGTTGCGGTTATCGGCCAGGTGGGCAGGGTGGGTGCCCACCGGACAGCCCGGGGTGGCATAGCCCTCCCCCTCGGCCGGCCCTCCCTTGAAGCAGGCAAAGCTGCTGCAGCTGCCGCTGCAGGTGCCGATCTGGGCGCGCAATTCACTGATGGCAAGCTTGGCAAACAGGCCATTCATGCCCCCCACCGGGCAGAGGTAGCGGCACCAGAAGCGCTTCTCGAACATCAGCGAACCGATGACGGCGCCAGCGGTGATCAGCAGCAGCAGGCAGCTGCTGAGCCAGGCGGTGTTCTCGAGGTTCCCCACCGCCTCCCAGAGGAGGATCGCGGCGAAGCCGGCGGCCAGCACGGGTGCGGCCCAGCGGTCGCTATCGCCGCGGGGCCAACGGGCCGGTTGCCAGCCCAGGGCGCGGGCCAACCGCTGGCTGATCTCACCCCACACCATGAATGGGCAGAACGAACACCACAGGCGGCCCACCAGGGGATAGGTGAGCAGGATCAGCGGCCACCACCAGGCCCAAAACAGGTTGAGGCCGCCGTTATGGGCACGGTCCTGCGGACCCAGCCAGAGCCAGAGGTTCACCAGCACGAACGTCCAGCTCACCACCCCGAAGAGCAGAGAGTTCCAGAGCCGGGGGGATCGCATCCAGTCACGCAGCTGCGGCTTCCAGCGCCAGAGCTCGAAACGGGCGCGCACCTGCTGGCGGCTTTCGGTCCAAAAGACATCGTCGGGCAGTTCCACTGGCCGGCTGGCGGCGCATTGGAGCAGGGCCCGTTCGATCAGCTGGCTGAGTTCGCGGATGTTGCCCGGGAAGTCGTAGGTCTGCAGGCGCTTCACCAGGGCCGCACTCACCTGGGGCGGTGGACTCCACCCAAGGCTTTTGGCCTTCTGCCGCACGCCGTAGCGCAACCATTCGCCGAGGTCCTGGCGGCGCACCCGCAGCGGCGGCACCCGAATCGGTCGGCCGATCGCTTCGAACCCGTCGAGGTGGGTTTCGGAGGTGAGAAAGAGTCGGCCGGCAAAAGCATGCTCGACCCCATCGGGACCTTGCCAACGGCGGTGCAGGGCCAGCTCCCGCAGGCGTGGCAGCAGGGCCGGGTCGGCCAAGTCCACCTGGTCGATCAGCAGGGCCCCGCAGCCCACGGCCTCGATCAGGGTGGTGCCATCCGCGGCGGGGGCGAACAGCTCGGCGCCATCGGCGCGGAGCACGGCCCCATTGAGCCGCACCAGCAACTGCTTGCGGGCCGGCGAGCCGTAATGGATCAGGGCAGCCACGTTGTCCTTCTCCAGGCCAGGCTCGCCGCTGATCAGCACCGCCGTTGCTTGGGGATCGGCGGCGGCCGTCCGAATCTGGTCGCGAAGCTTCTGGGCATAGCGGCTGCTGCCCACGATCCCCCTGCGGACGCGGCCGAGCAGGAAGGGAGCCAGACGGCGCAGGGCGGGGGCCATGGGGTTGGCGTCACTCACCATGTCAGGCCCCCGCTTGCTGAAGTCTGGTCGGAAACCCTGCATTGGCATGCATTGGATCGCCCTCCGCCAAGGTCTCCGCCAGTACTTGCTAGCAGAACTGGAACCGCATGATCAGGCCACCCGTCAATGTTCATGGCGGCTTGCCTTCACTACAGCAATCGCCTCGCGTAGGTGATCGAGCCTCTGGTGGCGGGAGCCAACCAATTCCAGCATCAGCGGTGGATGCACGGCGGGCATCACGGCAAAGCGGCCCTCACGGTAGATCTGCTTAAAAATGGCATCCACCTCATCGCGGTAGGCATGGTCGACAGGTCGGATGCCATCGGCCTCCATCTCCACCGGCCAGGCCTCAGATTTGGGCACAAAGGCCAAAATATCAAGATGGTCCAGCGATTCCCTCACGGCAGGCACCATGGAGGCCACAAAGGCCGAATCAATGTCCGTGCTGCCCTGGTTGGCCGTATATTGTGAATAGGCAAGGTAATCGACTGGAGCACGATCGAAGATCACATCATCAGCCGCGCTCGAATATCGATTGACTCGGCTGATATTGTAATAAAGTTGAATGCCATTATGAAGCCGGGTCGATGATTCACGAAACAGGATCTCGTAGGGGCCGTTCAGAGCAAGCGCCCGATAGGGCTCCTCTTCCCGCCGGAACTCCGGATGGGCCGCAACCCAGTCGTTAACCACGGTTGACTTGCCTAGGGAATGGGATCCTGAAATGGCAATCCGCATGGGCTGGCTCGCTTCTGGCGTCGATTCAAGGGCAAGTTGGGTGGAAGCGTGGGGGCCCTGGCGATGATGGGCAGGTTGTTGCCGCCGCCCACCATGACCCTCACCCTCTACGGAGCCGCCCGCAGCCGGGCCTCGATGGTGCGTTGGTACCTGGAGGAAAAGGAGATCCCCTACGCCTTCGTGCAGCTGGACCTCAAGAGCGGTGAACACCGTCAGGAGCCCTTCACCACCATCAATCCCTTCGGCAAGGTGCCGGCCCTGGTGGACGACGCCCTCGTTGGCCCCCAAGGCGGCGCCCTCAACCTGTTTGAGAGCGGAGCCATCCTGTTCCACTTGGCCGAGAGCTATGGCAAGGAATTTCACCCCGACGGCCCTGGCGGAAGGGAAGGGGCCACCGCCCGCCGGGCCCTCACGACCCAGTGGTTGCTGTTCGCCAATGCCAGCCTCGGCCCGGCGATGTTCCAGCTGGAGAGCAACCCCGAAGACATCGCCCGCCAGCTCGCCACGGTCGATGGGCTGCTGGCCGCAGGTCCGCACCTGCTGGCCGGGGCTTGGGGAGATCCGGGCTGGGGAGCGGCCGACTGCGTGGTGCAGTCGTACCTGGCCTACATCCCCCTCTTCTGCCCGCAGCTGGACCTGAGCCCCTATCCAGCGGTTCAGGCAGCGATCGAGGCCACCCGCAATCGGCCCCATTATCAGAAGGCGATGGGGGCGCTTTGATCGTCTCCTCCCGCCAGCACCCCTGGCGCTGGCGGGGTCACCGCCTTGATCTGCTGGCCGAGCGCGCCGTCTGGGATCCCGAGCAGCGCACCCTGCTGGTGGCGGATCTCCATCTCGGCAAGGCAGAGGTGTTCCAGGCCCATGGCGTGGCTCTGCCCAGCGATGGGGATGGGGCCAGCCTCAATGCCCTGCTGGAGCTAAGCCACCGCTTCCATCCTGCCCAAGTGGTGGTGCTTGGCGACCTGATCCATGGCCGCGTCGGCCTCACGCCGGAACTGCGCCAGAAACTCGCCGCCCTACCGGAGTTGCTGGGGTGCCCGCTGCGGTTGATCGATGGCAACCACGAGCGGGGCAGCTGGTTCCAGGGCCTGCGGAGGGAGGCCTCCTCGGCCCTCGGACCCCTCTGGCTCAGCCATGGCCCCGAACCCCGGCCCGACCATCTCAACCTCTGCGGGCACCTGCACCCTGTGGCGGTGGTGGGCCGGGGCGCAGACCGTCTGCGACTGCCCTGCTTCGCTTATCGCAGGAGAGGGGATCCCACGGCGGATCACCAGCCAGGAGACGAACTGGTGCTGCCTGCGTTTGGAAACTTGACGGGTGGCCAGCCCTGCTTAGAGGCTGATGCCCTCTGGTTGGTGGCCGAGGGGACCGTCGTTCCCTGGCCTACCCGGGGTTGAGCAACCAACCCAACCGCCACGCCGTCGCCGGATCCAAGCCTTGGTCACCGTACGTCCGCCCAAGCCCCCCAACCGCAAGCTCCGCGGATCCGCTGCCCAGGTGATGGACCTGGAGGTCCAGAGCCCAACCAGGAAGCCCCGTCCCAAACCACGGCGACCGAAGCGAACCCGCAAGCGTCTGTGGGCGGTGGTGCTCCCGCTGGCCGCCCTGGGGGCACTGGTGGCGATGGCGCCTCCCCTTCCCCAGGGAAGCCCGCCGATGAGCAGCACCACCACCCCCACCAGAGCCGAACCCAGTGGTGAGGCTGCCGGACCTTTCCGCTACGCGCCCGACAGCGAGGCCTTCAGCTTCGACATCGATCCCCGCGCCGTGCAATTCGACCTGTTGGAGGGCTGGGACAGGGAGCAGGAAGCCTTCGCCGATTCCGGCGCCCTGGCCTTCGTCTCCGGCCCGATGTACGAGCGCTACGGCGAGGAGGGATCCGCCTCCACCGTGCCCCTCGGAGATCTCAAGCTTGGTGGACGCATCTGGCGCGGCCCCAACCGCAGCGCTTCGCGCCAGAGGGCCTTCTTCGGCGTCCGCTACGACGGACGGGTTGATTTCGGCTACGGCGAACTCACCGCTGAACGGGAGAAGCTCTACGACACCTTTATCGGTGGTCTGCATAGCGTCTACAACGACCTGGAGCCCGAACCCCCCGAATACAAGGGTGCCTACAGCATCAGCATGGGGCAGCAGATCCGCTATTTCCTGCCCCGCATCCGGGTGATCTACGGCCTGCGCAGCGATGGACGACTGGCGATCTTGATGAGCCGCGATGGCCTCACCCTGGAGCAGACCAGGACCATGGCACGGGAGCGGGGCTTCGTGGCTGCCTACATGCCCGACCATGCCTCCAAAAGCCGCTTCATCATTCCCGGGGTGAAGGGCTTCAGCAGCGAAGACGCCAACTGGATCAGCGGCGGCGCCACCAGTTTCGTGCACGTGCCCTACATGCTCAGGCTCAGCCGGCGCAGCATGCCTCTCCCGGGCGCCTTGCTCGCAAGCCTCACCCCCCATCTGCCGATCAACGCCTGCGGCAACCCGCTCCAATGCGGCGCAAGCCTGGCAGGGGGCCTGGCGGACCGAGCCCTAGCAGGTTTCAACCGCCTGATGGAACAGGGCGTCGAGCCCCTGGCCCGGCTGATCTGGGCTCCCCAACTGCGGCCGCAACCATCACCGGGCCGCACTCCCGAGCGCTCCCCCCTGAGGGAACCGGTGATCACCGCCGATCCCCAGCCGGTGCAGGCCCGTCAGGAACGGGATCTGGCGATCCGCCAGGCCGACCCCCCGGCTCCGGCCCTGCCCGAGCAACGCTCCGCCCCCCCAGGCGCGGCATCTCCGATCACCCCTCCCTCACCCGCCGAACAGGTCCCCGCCACCCCGAGCAACAGCCCCCCGAAAAGCGTCCAGGAGGGTCGGCCTGAGGAGCGGACCCCGGCGGCCACAGGCGAGGGTCCGGGCCAAACACCCCAGGGCGGCACCGCTCCGGCTCCCCTGCCGGCACCAACTCCAGCCGCGACCGCACCGGGCCGAGGAGAGGCATTCGGCAACGCCCCAAACCCACCTCCACCGATCTCCCCGCCACCGCCCGTACCCCAGGGAGGTGCGGCATCGCGAAGCGCCCTGGCAGTCTCAGCGCCGCCGCCGGTGGCACCGCCTCCGCCACTGCCCTGACCCAGACGCCTACCCGTGCGCGGCCAGGGCTCGCACCACGTCGCCCCGGGTGAGCACCCCCACCGGCCGATGCCCCTCATCGACCACAAACAGCCGCTGGGTGGAGCGATCGTGGAGTTGGCGTGCCGCCGCAGGCAGGGCCGCGGTGGCTGAGCAGGTATGGGAATCCTTGCTCATCACATCGGCCACGGTGCTGCCCAAAACCTGGTGCACCTGGCGATCCCACTCCAGCGGGTTGCGCAGGTAGATCACCGCGTCGAGCAGCATCACGTAGGGGCCGGCATCGAAGCCGCTCTCACGCACCATCAGGTCGGTTTCGGTGAGCTCCCCGACCAAATCGCCGGCTTCGCCCACCACCGCCAGGCCGCTCACCTTGTGGTCGCTCATGAGCTTCACCGCCTCCTGCAGGGGCGTTTCAGCCCGCACGCTCAGCACCGGGCTGCTCATCACCTCTGCAACGGACCGTTCGACAACCATGGGCCTTTCCAGCAAGGGCAAGTTCCGCATTCTGAAGACTGCCGAAGCCGTTGAAAGCCCGCCGGGCAGGATGGATACATCCTTAGGGGAAATGGGCTTTGGGAAAGCAGGCGATCCCTGACTCCATTCGCCGCAACCCTTCCGTCCGCCCGTGCCCCATCTGCGCCGCCTCGCCGACCTGCTCACGGTTGCCCGTGCCGTGCTTGGCCTGCCGCTACTGCTGGCCCTAGGCGCCGGCCACCAGGGTTTGGCCTGGGGGCTATTACTCCTGGGGGGCCTCAGCGACGCCGCCGACGGAGCCCTGGCCCGCCAAGCCGGCGGAGGCTCCGTGTGGGGGGCCCGGCTCGATCCCCTCACCGACAAGATTCTGATCAGTGCCCCGCTGATCTGGCTGGCGGCGCGCGGCCTGCTGCCGATCTGGGCGGTGTGGCTGCTGCTGGCCCGGGAGCTGCTGATCTCGGGCTGGCGGGCCGGTCAGGGCAGCGGCGGCCCCGCCTCACTAGCGGGCAAGGCGAAGACGATCCTGCAGTTTCTGGCCCTACTCCTGCTGCTCTGGCCTAGCGACTGGACTCTGGGAGTACCAACCGATGGCGTGGGCGGCATTGGGTTGCCGATCCTCATGCAGGTGATCGGCTGGTGGCTGTTCTGGCCATCGCTCCTGTTGGCCATCAGCTCGGCCTGGGGCTACCTGCGGCAGGGGCGCGGAGGGGCAACGTCCTGATGCCGGCGGTACCGACAACGCTGCCTCACCCACCCAGCAGGGCCCCATCGGCGGAGAAATCGGGGCTGGTGGGCAGCCGCAGGGCGTAGTCGTTGCTGTAGCTGTCCGCCAGGGTGGTCTCCAGGTCGAAGGTCGGCTCCCAGGCCAGCTCCCGCCGCACCCGGGTGATGTCGGTGAGGAAGTGGGCCAGGCGAAGCGGAAACGCCTTGCGGGCCTTCTTGTCGAGCCCGGCGGGATCGAAATTGCGGATCTCCACGGCGGCAGGATCCATACCGGCGGCACGGGCGGCGGCCTGAACCAGCCCCCGGAAGGAGATGCCCTGGCGACCACTGCAGTTGTAGATGCGGTTGGCGGCGGCCTCGACCTCGATGCAGCGGGCCATGGCAGACGCCAGATCGCTCACGTGGCCGAGCTGGGTGATCGTGCTGCCATCCCCAGGCAGGGGCACGGGCCGTCCATGCACGATGCGGTCGAAGAACCAGCTTTCCACGGGGTTGTAGTTGCCCGGGCCCACGATGTAGGTGGGCCGAAAGCTAGTGAAGGGGATGCCCTGGCTGCGCAGCCAGGCCTCGGTCTCGGCCTTGCCGGCGTGGCGGCTGGCGGGATCGGTGGGGCTGTCCTCATCGAGGGGCCACAGCTCACTGTCGGCGTAGACACCGGCCGAACTGACGTACACGAAGCGATGGCTCGGCGCGCCGGTGCGTGCGATCACGGCGCTGGAATCCTCCTGGGTGCGGCCGGAGCTGTCGACGATCACATCGAAGCGGCGGCCCTCCAGGACCTGCAGCCCCTCGGCCGTGCCCCGATCCCCCACCAGGTGCTCCACCCCGGCCGGCACGGGCTGCTTGCCGCGGGTGAACAGGGTGAGGGAGTGGCCAGCGTCCTGCAGGAGCCGCACCAGCGGCTTGCCCACGAAGCGGGTACCGCCCATCACCAGAATGTCCATGCCGAAACCCGCGGGCGGGCCCTGAAACCGGCCGCCATTCAAGCCCGCGGCATCACCAGCACCGCCCCTTAGCCCTGGACCTGGACCTCTCGCTCAGGCCGACACAATCCATCCAGCGCCCACAGGAAAGCCACGATGCCGATCGGAACCGCCTGGACAGCCCAGCCGGCGGTGCTGGCGAGCACTAGGGGCTACCGGCATTTCGCCCTGATCGGGGAGCGGGGCCGGGGCGGCGAACGGGCGGTGGAACTGGCGGCGGTGCTGGAGCGCTCCTTCCGGCTGGTGGTGCCCCTCGCGCAATTGCGCAACCGCCAGCTCTGGCAGCCTGGCTGGCAGTCCTTGCGCCGCGCCATGCAGATCATCCCCGCCATCGACCTGCTCGACGGCCAGTGCGTGCGGCTGCATCAGGGCGATTACGACCAGGTGACCCGCTTCAACGATGACCCGGTGGCCCAGGCCCTGGCCTGGCAGCGGCAGGGGGCCGAGCGGCTCCACCTGGTGGATCTGGACGGGGCCCGTAGCGGCGAACCGGTGAACGACGCGGTGGTGCGGGCGATCGTGGCGGCGCTCGCCATCCCGGTGCAGCTCGGCGGCGGGGTGCGCAGCCTGGAGCGGGCCGAGGCCCTGCTCACGATCGGCCTCGACCGGGTGATTCTCGGCACGGTGGCGATCGAACAACCCGACCTGGTGCGCGACCTGGCCGCCCGCCATCCGGGCCAGATCCTGGTAGGCATCGACGCCCGTGACGGCAGGGTCGCCACCCGTGGCTGGCTGGAGGAGAGCGACGTGGAGGCCGAGGCCCTGGCGGCCAGTCTCGAGGGAAGCGGCGTCGCTGCCCTGGTTACCACCGACATCGCCACCGACGGCACCCTGGCCGGACCGAACCTGCCCTTCCTGCGTCGCATGGCCCAGGCCAGTTCGATTCCGGTGATCGCCTCCGGCGGCATCGGCGATCTCACGGATCTGCTCAGCCTCCTCTCCCTGGCCCCCCTCGGGGTGGAGGGCGTGATCGTGGGCCGCGCCCTCTACGACGGCCGGGTGGATCTATCCGAGGCCCTGCAGGCGATCGGTCCGGCCCGCCTTCAAGATCCGGGCACCGGCAGCCTGCCGATCTGCTGACCTTCCACGGCCTGCCGAATTGGCCGCCGGAAGGCATCGGAGCCAACCCCAGGAGCCGTGGTCCCTGACTTGACAAGCGGACACCAAACAACTCCTGGATCTGCTGACCTATAACTAAGGTTCGAACGAGCTCAATCCAGCGTGGCCCTCGCCACTTTTCCTGTCGGGGCTCCGCCCTCCACGGATTCCCAGAGCAACTCTGGCGGACCCGGGCACGCCGGCGTCGGTCGACCGACCAGTGTCGAGGAGGTCTACGAACGCTGCCGCAGCCTTGGCATGCGCCTCAGTCGGCAGCGCCGCATGGTGCTGGATCTGCTCTGGACTGAACGCACGCACCTCAGCGCCCGCGACATCTTCGAGCAATTGAACGATCTAGGCCGCAACATTGGCCATACCTCCGTCTATCAGAACCTTGAGGCCTTGCAGTCGGCTGGGGTGATCGAATGCATCGATCGGGCCAGCGGCCGGCTCTACGGCTACCGCGCAGACCCCCACAGCCACCTGACCTGCATGGAGTCCGGTTCCATTACCGACCTCGACGTGGTGCTCCCCGACGATCTTCTAAGCCAGATCGAGAAGGCCACAGGCTTTGCCATCGAGAGCTACACCCTCCACCTCAGTGGCCGGCGCAATCCTTGAGGCAGGCCGCAGAGCAACAGACCTGGATGAATCGGGAGCCGCTCGTTACGGTGGGCTCCAGTCCGCTCTCCCGACCGTGAGCCGCCGCAAGGCTGAGCCCGGCCCGTGGCTTCTCCTTTTTGCCGAGCCCCTGCAGCGTGAAGGGTTACTGCGCTGGCTGGAGGACGATCCGGCGGGTTATCGGGTCACGGCCGATCCAGCTCAGGAAGGCCTCTCACCGCGGCTGCTGATCTGGAGTATCACCAGCCCACCCCCCGCCGAGCGGCTGGAGGCCGAAGCCCGCCAGCTGCTCGATCGCTGGCAGCCCGCCCCCCTGCTCCTGCTGATCCCAGGCGGCCACAACTACCCCCAGCGGCTGCTCTTGAGCCTCCCGGTGCAGGGGCTGCTGGAGCAGCCCGAACCCAGCCTGCTGCGCCAGAGCGTCGCCACCCTTCTGGCGGGTGGTCGGGTGGTGGAGATCGCCCCGGCCTCGGGGCCGCCGCCGCCTGCGGGCCGACCACCGCTGGGGCTGGGTGAATGGCTGCTGGTGAGCGGCCTGGAGCAGATCGAAACGGAACTGCGCCTCTGCATGGCGCTTCTCGATCCGCTGCCCGCCAACCCTCTGGCCCAAATGCTGCTGGAGGGCCGGCTGCGGGAACTGCAGGCGGCCCGCTCCCTGCTCCTGTGGCTCTGGGGCCCGCTGCAGATGGCCTGGAGCCCTGGCGGCCAGCCATGGGAGCCGGGCGTGACGGTTGGTGGATCACGACGTCCGACCCGGCGAGAGCTTCGCGGCTCCCCAGGATCCAATGGGGGGGCCGGCGCCGACCGGCTCCTCCTGCGCAGCGAAGCGGCCCCTGGCCAAGGCGGGGTAAGCCTCACCCTGCGCCAGCGCACCGCCGACGGCATCTGGCAGGCCCTGCGGGAGCGCCTCAGCCAGGCCGCCAGCGTGGGTCCCGACAACCGCAGTGGTGAGCTGCTGGCCTTGGATGCGCTCCATCCCGACCGTCGCCGCGATCTGCTGCAGGCCCTGCTCGAACAGTTCGAGCTGCTGCGCCGACGGCTCCAGCCCCAGGAGCTGGGGGGAGACGCCCTGATCCAGACCTGGCATGAACTTCAGCCGGAACTGCGGCGCCAGGCGCTCCGCTGCATGGCCGGCTCCTACGTGCAGCTGCCCAGTGAGGGAAAACTCCGCCCCGTGGCTGACACCCTCGTCGGATCGGGGGATTTCGCCGTGATCGATCCAGAAATCCCCGACCCGATGGCCATGCTCACCACCCTGCTGCAGGCCCGTCCGTTGCTGGTGGAGGGGCGGCTGCTGGGCCCGGATGAACCCCAGGCGGTGCTTTATCTGGAGATGTTGCTAGCCAACTGGCTGGTGCGCAGCGCGGAGCTGATCAGTGCCGAAGTGCTGGCGGCCTGCGCCGAGTGGCCCGAGCTGCGGCGCTACCTGCTGCGGCCCGACCTCCTGGCCACCCGCAACCTGGAGCGGCTGCGCAACCAGCTCAACAACCAGCAGCGCTGGAGCAGCTGGATCACCCGCCCGGTGCAGCTCTATGAAAGCCAGCGGCCGCTGTTCCGCTTGAAAGGGGGCGCCATCGAGACCATCACCCTCACCGAGCCCAGGGACCGGGAATTGCGGCAGTTGCCCTGGCTGCAGCAACTGGTGACCCTGGCCTTGGAGGCCCGCGATGCGCTCGCTCCCCAAGTCCAGAACCTGATCCGTGGCTTCGGCGACCTGGTGGTGGTGGTCCTGACCCAAGTGGTAGGTCGGGCGATCGGACTGGTGGGACGCGGTATCGCACAGGGGATGGGGCGCAGCCTGGGCCGGGCCGAAAGGAGCTGAATGACGACGGGCACAATGGTCCCCAGTCGTGAGCGGGACTTGCCCCACACCACCGATCCCAACACCTTCACCCCATCGCACCGGACGCTCCGCCAGAGCCTGCGCCGCACCCTTGGGGCAGTCGCAGCGGTGCTGCTGCTCCTCGCGGTGGGGCTCGGCCTTGGTGCTCCCGCCCAAGCCAGCCTGGAGAACGACCGTTACGACGGAAACATCTTTGCCCTCTATGCCGGCAACGGGTCCCTGGTGCCCCCGCGCAGCAGCCTGGATCTGGCCCTCGAGGAGCACCGGGTGGCGGTGGTGGTGTACTACCTCGATGACAGCAGCGTGAGCAAGCGCTTTGCGCCTGTGGTGTCTGAGCTGCAGCGGGTCTGGGGTAACAGCGTGGAGTTGATCCCCCTGGTCACCGATCCCCTTCGACCGGGCGGCAAGGCCGGCGCCGGAGACCTGCCCAGCGGCGATCCCTCCCGCTACTGGAATGGCCTGATCCCCCAGGTCGTGGTGTTCGACCGGGACGGCCAGGTGGTGTTCGATGCCAACGGCCAGGTTGAAGTGGATGCGATCAACGGGGCGGTGAGCCAGGCCACGGGGCTACCGCTGCCCGCTCCCTCAGGCCTTGGCAGCACCCGCAGCTTCAATGAACTCAACAGCGAAGTGGTGAGCGGCGGCCGATGACCCCCTCCCCCGGCGGCGATCTCCCCCCCGTGAATGGAGTCACCCCGGCCCCACAGCCAGGGGGTGATCTCCAAGCTGCGGGGAACGGGCGCTCCGAGAGCGACAGCCTCGGGACCGTGTTTGTGCCGGCTGATCATTACTGGGGAGCCCAGACCCAGCGCTCGATCCACTTCTTTCCCTTCGGCCAGCGCATGCCGCTGGCGGTGGTGCACGCCTTCGGGGAGCTCAAGGCAGCCTGCGCCGAGGTGAACCGCGACCTGGGGCGCCTGGATCCCGCCCTGGCCGCCGCGATCGTGGCGGCGGCGGCGAAGGTGGCCTGCGGCGAGTTGGATGACGAATTCCCGCTGAAGATCTGGCAGACGGGATCCGGCACCCAGACCAACATGAACGCCAACGAGGTGATCGCCAACCGGGCGATCGAAGCCTTCGGCGGTGTGCTGGGTAGCAAGCAGCCGGTGCATCCGAACGACCATGTCAACCTGAGCCAGTCGAGCAACGACACCTTTCCCACCGCCATGCATGTGGCCGTGGCGATCGAGCTGGAGCGCCGGCTCATTCCGGCGGTCGAGGCGCTGCGATCACTCCTGGCCCGACGGGCAGAGCATTGGGCGGAGGTGATCAAGATCGGCCGCACCCACCTCCAGGATGCGGTTCCCCTGCGGCTGGGCCAGGAGTTCGG
>Ga0209088_10000962_pt1 | contig 19374 bp, 28 predicted proteins | sample S_140625_EF_Meta_FD_187324 | JGI IMG/M metagenome (GOLD analysis project Ga0209088, IMG submission 187324) | Freshwater microbial communities from Lake Simoncouche, Canada to study carbon cycling - S_140625_EF_MetaG (SPAdes) (version 2) | ecosystem: Environmental > Aquatic > Freshwater > Lake ... | reverse complement strand
TTAAGCTGTTGTGGTGAAAATCACTTTGCAGAGATGGAAGAATGATGTATAATTCCAATCTTGGAACGGAGGTTAAATGTTTACAGTAGAAGAAATAGCAGCACAGATGGGCAAATCAGGTAGGTGGGTTAGATATTTATGCAACAACGGTAAATTAAACGCAGTTAAACACGGAAATGTTTGGATAATATTGGAGGCATGGAAATGATTACAAATCTAACAGTAAACGGAGTAGAGATAACAGTAGAGTACGACCTGGACATTAGCGCAGTATTTTTTGGCGATTTAGAATCAGAATACGTAGAGATTAACATTAACAAGATTATGTGGATGGGTAACGATGTATTGCCGCTTATCCATGCGTTAGAAGGTGTAGAAACGCTTAAATTGATTATTCGTGACCGTTTTGAAGATATACAATGAGTCAAGAATATTACGAAGCGTTAATGAGATTGCATGGTCAAACTAAAAACTTCTTGACTTTTTCTTAAATTTGTGTATAATGTAAAGTGTCGGTTGCTGGAGAGCAGGTAAGTATTAAATGCCCTTTTCATTTAATAGCCGACACACTCACTCAATGTTAAAAGGGAACTATCATGCTTACACAAGCAGAATTAAAATCTCAATTGCTTTATTACAAAGATACAGGAATGTTTATCTGGTTAAAACTAGGTAATACTGCTGGATATGTTGATAAAGACGGTTACAGAATAATTAAATTAAATCAAAAATCTTATAGAGCGCATCGTTTAGCTTGGTTTTATGTTTATGGAGTTTGGCCTTCAAAACAAATAGACCATATTGACAACAATAAACTAAACAATACTATTTCTAATTTAAGAGAAGCTACGCAATCACAACAAAATTCAAACAGACCTGCATTAAATAGAAATTTGCTTGGCGTAAAAGGAGTTAGAAAGCATGGTAAAAAGTATCAAGCTTTAATTTGCAAAGATAAAAAACAAATAGTAATAGGTTCGTTTGACACAATTGAAGAAGCAGATTATGCTTATCGTAAGAAAGCTTTAGAACTTTATGGGGAGTATTGTTATGAGTAATGTATATATGAAGTTAATGGCTGCTAGGTTAAAGCTACAAAATAGCAAGCTTGAAAAGTCGGGTCACAATAAATTTGCTGGTTATAAATATTTTGAACTTGGTGATTTTTTGCCTACAGTACAAAACATTTTTAATGAACTAGGTTTATGTGGTGTTGTATCTTATACAGCAGAACTTGCAACGCTTACCATTACAGATGGAACTGATAGCATTGTTATTACAAGTCCTATGGGTAGCGCAGCATTAAAAGGTTGTCATGAGGTACAAAACGTAGGTGCAGTAGAAACATATCAACGTAGATATTTATGGGTAACAGCTATGGAAATTGTAGAGCATGATGTATTGGATGCAACTACAGGAACGGATACAGGAAATCCTGTAAAAAAGCCTGAAGCTGTAACACCAAACGCTGGAGCATTAGATGGCTTTAGCAAAGAGGACATGGATATATTGCATGAACTAGCAACGTCATTTACAAACTATGTAAAAGATAGCAAAATGGAAGCAGCCAAAGAAATTTGGGCATCGCTTGATAACGAGCAAAAGACTGCATTATGGTCATTGCTTGATTCTAAAACACGTAGCACATTTAAGAAAGCATAATCATGGCTGAAAAGAAAGTATATTTAGATAGTGGTTTTACTAACAAGGTTAAAAAGACTAGCGACAAGTCACCAGACGTTAGAATTAACTTAACACTAAGCACAGATACACTAGACGCTATTATTGCAGCAGGTGGCAAGATGCAACTAGCAGGATGGAACGTAGATTACGGCAAAGGTGAAACAACAAACTGGAAGGCCTCTGCTGATACATTTGTACCGAAACAAACAGATGCAAAGGATTTGTCTGACGTAGAGGATTCTATACCATTTTAAGGCTATGGGCGAAAGCGCTAATCTTTAACTGTCTGACGGTTAGACCATGATATATTGTGCAAAATCTATCAACCAGCGTAAGTAGCCCACCAATTTTAGGAGTAAATTATGTATTCAACATTTAGTGAACCATTAGTAGTAATCAATAACTTTATTGCATTAAACGCACCTTCAGAAGCATTGTTAAACGAACGCTATGCCACCGTAGAGCGCATAAAATTCGAACTTGATAGTAAGTATCGTCTGCACCCAAATAACTTCGTTAAACATGCTTGTGTGAGAATAAAATGAGTAACAAAATTCAAAACCTAGAACAAGAAGTTTTATTATGTTGGGGAATTACGGAGGATTTGTTGCTGCTTGCTAAAGAGCATGAGGACAATGGTAATTTATCAATGCAAATACTTGGCATTAAAGAAGTGTATGAAATGCGTTTTAGAAAGGCATGGGATACGTATGAAAAAGTGACGGAGGAATATTACGCATGGAAACCAAGAGAGGTAAACTTTGATGATTGATGTTATTTTGCAATATGTGATTTGTTACGCCAGCGCCTTTGCATTAGGTTTCTGTACTGCATTGACGCTGGTTTATGTTTATACGAAGTTGGCGCAGATTTGATAGCTGTTACATGTAACGCAGAAAGCCGAAAAACTCGTTACTTGCTATATCCTCTGTTGTCGGCTTAACCGCCAGTAAACAAAATATAACTTGACTTTTCCTACAATTTGTGTATAATAGCATATGTTGGTTGGAGGAGTCCACGCAAGTTGATGGTGCTTATTCCACCTGATAGCCAACACACTCACTCAACGTTGAATAAGGACATATCATGGCTTATACAGTCAAACCAATAGATTACGAAGAAATTTCTAAAGTTTTATATTACAAAAATGGATTGTTGTTTTGGAAAAGAAACAATAAATTAGCTGGAACTAAAACAAAAGAAGGATATTGTAGAGTTCAAATCAATAAGGTTGTTTATAGCACTCATCGATTAGTATGGGTTTTGTTTAACAAAGAAATACCATTAGACAAACAAATAGACCACATAGACCGAAATCCAAATAACAATAAAATTGAAAATTTAAGATTAGTCAATCCAAGCAAAAATGGATTAAATAGAGATTTTAAAAAAAGCAATACAGGTATAAAAGGAGTTTCTAAAGATAGAGATTATTACAAAGTTAGTTTTACTGTAAATTGCAAATCAATTCATGTTGGCAATTACAAAAATCTTGAAGAAGCTAAAAAAGTAGCAGAAGAATACTATAGCAAGATAATTGAAAAGGCATTTGCATAACAAGAAAGCCCCTTTTGGGGGCTTTTTACTATCGGTTCATTACGTAACAAGTCACTTCAAAGCCAAAACGCATTTCAGTAGCTGCTGGTTTAGTCCACATAATATTTCCTTTGTATGTAATATTTCGCAAAATATTCAACACAAAACTTTTTGCATTGAATGTATTACATATTAACAGAAATGGACTTTTTACACATCGGGGCAATCATGGATTAAGTCTAGTGAAAAGTATTATTCTTGAGGGTCATAACCCCATTCATGAATAGAATCGCCATTGGTAAATATATCTTTGGCTTTTACTTTTTTAGAAATAATTTTATATTTTCCACCTAAAGCACCTTCTCCATGTTCTTTTGCATATTTTTTATTTATTGTAATCCAATCGCCTGCATTAATGTCATTAATGCTTGTTTGTTGTTCAGGCATTGATTTTAGTTTATCCAACTCTTCAGATGCAAAATCATACCAATCGCTTCCTTTAGATATATTGCTATCTTTTGGAATTGTTCCCCTTCTCATGTAGTTATATTTGTCTTTTTCAATTTTAGCAATTTGCTCTGCAATTGAAGGCTCATGAGGGACTGCTCTATATATATTTACAAGAGCATCGGGCTTGTTTCTATATTGATGTGCTTGAGAAAATGTTTCATAGTCAAAAGGTTCGCCAGTCCCATAATATTGAACTGCTTTATTGCTATATACATCTTCTGGATATATATTGCCAGCACCTGTTAAATCATGCAATGGTGCGCCAGATTCTCTCATTGGAGGTCTATGTTCCATTCCGTATTCTGGAATAGATGCCATTCCTAAAGAACTTTTTGGAGATGGTTTAATAGCACTTGAACCTAATCCTCCACCTGTCATGTTTATAGCTAAATTCATTCCCTCTTGAATCATTTTAGAATCATCTTGGAATAAATTGCCGTTTTCATCCATCATCATTTGTGGATTCATTTGACCTTGCAATGCACGACCTGGAGCTGTAACAGCAGACTTCATTGATTCGTAAATATTAGAGCCTTCTTGACGCAAGGCTTTTGACATCTTTTGTGGAGTTGTGCCAAATACAGCACCAAGCTGCGCCATAGGCATTTGAACATAGTCCAATAGCGCTTTAGCATATTTTCTATTGTCAGCCATTATTACTCCTATTTCTTATTCTTAACATAAAATAAACTGCGCTCACCAAACAAGTAAAAGCCTACAACAGAGGCAAAGTTAGATACTTGTTCGTTTACCTCACCATCGCCAGCCAAAGCTAGATAAGCCCACGTTCCCAATACCAAGATGCCAATTGTAGGGCGCATTAAACGGATAATAGCTTCTACCCACGGATAGCTAGGATTGCCACCACCAGCTTCGTTCATTACCTTAAAAAACTCTAAGTCTATTTGCTTCATTTGAGCGTATTGCTCAATGGTTGCAGGCTTAAATTGGTCAGGCGCAATAAAGCGATTAATAAGGGATTTGCCTAAGTCTACTGCTACAGGGCCAAGTGCCGCTAGGATTGTAATTGGGTCGATGATGCTACTCCTTAAATTGTAATAAAAATTTATAGACCAATCCAATTTCTTCAATGGTTGCATCAGATTTAATTCTGTTTGCCTTTGATGAAATCACTTGCACATTGCCTTTTATGTATCCTTTTAAGTTATCTATTCTATCTAGCGCAGGTGAATTATCGCCACCGCCTTGTTTTTGATTTAACTCTAGTTTTACATTAAAAACAGGACAAAACTTTGGGATAAAAATATCATCAACAGTTAAATTAAATTCTAACCCTTTTAAAATTGCTCTTGCTTTGCATCTTGAAAGCATTGATTTAACATAGGATTCACCTAAGTTAGCCATCCTTTCAATATATGCTTTTTTAGACATTTCTTTTCGTCTTGTTTTATTTTCTGGCCTATTCCAATATTCTTTTTCGTATTGCGCTCTAGGAATTTTATCTAGATTACATTGAGATTTATTTGCACAATCTCTTGAACAAAAATGTTTTTTACGTTTTTTATGCCATGCTAAAGGCTCTTGTTTTTCTTTTCCACAAAATTCACAATTAAAATATATCACTATATTGATTTTCCATTTTGAAAGTCTGCAAGATTTAACCCATTAGTGAATTGGCAATGAGCCATTTCAATCATTTTGCCTTTCCAACGACCAGCCCACTCTAAACCAATGCTTTCAGCTATTTCGCCACACTTGGTAAACAGAGCTGTGTCATTCCATTGCGCTTTGCCATTGACAATAGGCACAAAATCAAAGGCCACCTTCCAATTGTGAAACGATTGGCCACCCTTAGCGTTAGTTACCTTGCTGCCTGGCGCAGTCCTGCCTTGAGCATATAAAGCGTTTTGGCTTTCAGAATCACGGTAAGTAGATGTAATTAATATGTCAATGTTTTGCTTGGCGCATGATGCAATAAACTGTTCGCATAACGTCTTAACCTTAGGGTGCAAATCGGAAAGGTTACGACTGTTTATCATTTTAAATTTTCAAGCTTGTAGATTAGGCTTAAGAACTCGCCAACAACTTCGTCCACAATGTTCTGTAATGCAGTATCTTCTTTAGGAATACACTTGTAACGGTTTTTCTCAAGATAAGATAACTTGTCAGCAATGCAATAAATAGGCTCTTTATACTTCTCTGTTTCCGTAAGGATAGGAATGTCTTTAATAATGCCATAACGACCTTGATATGCCTCTGTAAGCTTATCTGCAAGCTCTGCAATGTCCTCGTAAAAGTGACCAAGGGCTTTGTGCTGTGAATAGCTTTTAGTGCGTAAATGCTCTCTGTGTGCTACGTCACGTGCTAGGAATATTGTTGCTATAAATTCGTTAATCATTTCTCATCCTCTGTTTCATAAATTCCAATTAAATCTTCGTCAAAAGGGTTACATTCATGGCAATTCCCATCCCATTCGTCTGCTGTATCTATTTCAATGGCATCTCCACAGCATTCGCATAATTCTATCTTCATCATACAATTATTCCTTGACTTTTATGTTCAAATCTGTTAGCATTACGTTGTTGGTTGCTGGAGAGCAGGTAAGTGTTAAATGCTTATACCGTTTAACGGCCAACATACTCACTCAACATCGTATAAGGATATTCAAATGCTTACACAGGCCGAATTACAATCTAAATTGCATTACAACCAAGAAACTGGCGTTTTTACTCGTTTAAAAAACAACAAAATAGCTGGTTGTAAAAATCAAAATGGTTACATTATGATTGGATTAAATAATAAAGATTATAGAGCGCATCGTTTAGCATGGCTTTATATACATGGATATATTCCAGAATTTATAGACCATATTAATGGCATTAAAGATAATAATAAATTATCAAATTTAAGACCTGCTACTAAACAACAAAATTCATTCAATACAAAATTGCGTTCATGCAACACTTCAAAAGTAAAAAATGTTAGTTGGTCAAAAGAAAAAGCAAAATGGAAAAGCTACATTAAAATTAATGGCAAGCAAATCCATCTTGGTTATACAATTGATTATTTTGAATCTTGTTGTTTGTCATTTTCTGCCATAAATAAATATCACAAAGAATTTGCAAACAGAAATTAACCATATCTATTTTTAAGGTATTTCAAGGTCAATGGGAGCTCGTCAAATCTCCCATTTTCCACATCAAATAACATGTAGCAACCGCGAAAGTGTTTGTTTCCTTGCGCTCCCAAATAGTCTTCTGAGTGCTCATAACATGACCCTGATATAATTGCCGTCATTTCGGTTGAATCGGCTCTCATGCCATATGCGACTTGGCGTCCTTGCATGTGCCCAGCAAAACAACTCATGTGCTTCTTTGTAAGGAGTGCTTGAGCGCTACAAACAGGACGACCCATGGGGCCAGAAGTAAAGTAATGAGAATAGGCAATGCCATCAATAACAACAACTTCGAGAAAAGGATAAACTTCCCAGTCCTGATACGGCAGGTCATCGGTAGAAATAAGGCCATCTAGCTTCCTATCGTTGTTAATTGCTGTATTGATACGTGCTTCGTGATTGCCAAGCGTTAATACCATACGAGGTTTATATTGCTTCTCTCGATTTTTCTTAGCTTTCTTGTTAAACTCATATAATGGGGTCAACAAGGCATCCATAGCTTGACGTGCCGCCCAAATATCTTTTTGATAACTTCTACCCTCAAACGACTTTTTGCCTACGTCATACGAGCTTAAAGACTCCATATCAGCAAAATCGCCAATACAGATAATTACATCAGGTTTCTTATCAACAATGTATTTGCCGATACAGGTTAAGAATGTAAAATCATTGCCATCTTTAGCTTGCACGTCAGGCAATACAAAATGTGTCCTAGTGGGGCTGTTCAGGTAGCTCATAATAAAGTTGTAAGTCCTCGTCTGAAAAGAGAATTATTTTAGTACCATCCTCTGTATACAGAATAAACTCATCATTGTCAATACCTGCTTCAACAATAGTTTGACCTACAATACGTTCTATTAATGATTCTACCGCTTCTTGCTCATCGTTCATTTGTCAGCCTTGTGGTCTAGTTTCTCAAAAATACGATTAAGTGATGCTTCTATTCTGTCTAGTCTACTCTCTAAATCCTCTTTGCGGACATAGTGCGTAGGTAAATCAACTTCAAGCTGTTTCATGTCAGATTTAAGGTCTTGAACTGCATCCCATAACTGTCTAGCAAACCAGCCTAGAACAGATAAAATTGCACCAATAATTAAGTTAATAATGCTTTGGTCAATCATGATAATCCTAAGTAAATTAAACTTAAAACAAAAATTCCACCTAAAACTGTAGCTAACCAATCATAAAAATCACAAGTGTGAATATTTTTATGTAAATAGTCATAATACTCTTTAAGCCCAGCAATTACAGCCACTAAAATTAAAGAATAATACCCAAATGCCAAATATCCAAATAAACTAAGCACAGCTCCTGTAACAAAGTGTGCTTGCTTGTCAAGCGGTACAGGGATGCGTGGGTTTGATAGTTTAGCTAGTAATGCAAATATTTTTTCCATATTATGCCTTAATTAAATTGTAGCAAATTCATTTACAACAAAAGATGTTGATAAGTAAATCCACCCTGTATATGCCGATGCAAAGTTTAATGTGACGGATTTAGTATTAGTTGCAATTAAATCGGCAAAACTAACAGGTACTGCCGTCCCTGCACTAAGAGATATTTGTGCAGATTTTACATAACCAAAAGCAGGTGCATACGTACTTAAATCAAAAGTTTGCGTTGTAACTGCGCTAACATATCGTTTAACTTTAACGTATTGGTCAAACAGTTTTACATTTCCAGCAAGGCTGCCAATCGGTGCGATGTTGTTGGTAATGTAGCAATTTGCTCCAACTTGCTCAACGCTTCCTGTACTAGCTGGGTCAACACGAATCATTAATACAGTAACATCAACAGATAAAAACGTGTTGTTAGTAATTTGCAAGTTTGCTAAATATTCATTAGTAACCGCTGTTTTATATACTATTGGCGCATAATTTGCTGCATCTGTCCCAGCGTACAAAAATATGTTGTTAGTAAAAATAAGACCTTTGGTTGAACCATCAATTCGAACAGGTGCGCCGTCAAAATAATTACCTACAATAATTGTACTTTCGCTATTAACTGAAAACTTGGCGCACCAACCTTCAGGGTAAGTGTATATATGATTGCCTATAATTTGATTAGTCGCATAAGCTGAATAAATGCCGTTTGATAACAGTATTAGATTGCTTTCAACGCGGCAATCATTACAATCTATATATATTGCAACGCCTGTCAAGTTTGCTGGCGTATTGTATCCTGATTCACCAAAAATATATTGTTGAAACGTAGAATCATACACAAATAGCTCGTGGTTTCCATTTTGTGCTATTACACCATAAGTAGTGTATCCATAAAATACACATTCAAAAAAGTGAAGTCTAATAAATGTAGTTGCGTTAAAACCACTTGTTAAGTGATTACATTGAAATCTTACATTTTGAAAATATATGTTTTCAATAAACCCTGATGTTTGAAATAAGTAACTGCCTACAAAACTTGAAGCTGCACCAATTACTCCATTTTTAAAAACAACATCATTTAATGCTGGTAATTGTATAGGTGCATCAATTTCATAATAACCCTGGCCTAAATCAAGAGCTACCATGCCATTACCTACGTTTCTAACGCTAGATGAGCTAGTAGTTTTATATGCGTAGGTTAGCGCAGCAACAGCATCTACGGCATTTTGAATAGCTAATCTATTAGCTGAAGCGGATGCAGTTGGTGATGCACCAAAGTCTTTAATTGAAATTGTTTGACGAAGTTTTGCTGAAATTGAAGTAGATACTGCTGCTGTCCCACCTTGATTATAAGCTACTGCTAATAATTGAAATTGCGTACCATCATAAAATATTTGATATGGAATGTTAGCAATAATATCACCACTTTCTAATGCAGTAGTGCCATTTTTAGTAATAGCTTTTGCACCAATAGCATTAATATTAATTGTTGTTGCGCCTGTATTAGTGGCAACAGGAATAAATGTAAATACTTGTCCTGTAGCATAGGCTGTCATGCCTAAAGCAGCTGAAGCTACAATTGTATTTGTTCCAGATACGCTTGTTAATAATGTTGTTGTTGAATCTTGAGTTTGACCTGCTGTTGCATATTGTGTGCGAACTGTTGCATTTGCTACACCTGTATGAGCAAATCCACCCATAGGCAAATTCCCTGTAGGAGTTGTTTGTCCATCTTTAGACAGAGAGCCTGTAAGAGCAGTAGCAATGTCGTTAAACGTGTTATTAGTGGTGGTTGATGATATGGTAGTGCCTGTGACTACAGGATTACCTGCTGGCAGGTTATATGTGCCTGAACCGTTACGTGCCATTTATTGCTCCCCTTGATTTTGTGCTGGAACAGATAACATTCCACCTTGAATTAATTTTTTCAGCATTTGACCTTTTTCAGAAGGTAATTTATTAGCCAAATCCATAAGTCTTGCTGCTTCTTGTGGATTTAATAAAGCTTCAGCAAGTTTTTGCTGTAATGCTTGATTTTCACCTTTCATTAAATTACTTGGAGATAATAAATTAAACCCTAATGGAGCATGACTTAATAAAGCATCAATTGTTTTTATAGTTGCATTAGTTAATTTTGGCGTTGCTGATTGATTAATTAAACTATTCATAGCTAAATTTTGAAAAGTATTAGAGCCAACACCTTTGCCAAGTACGTCTGCATTTGATTTTCTAGCTAAATCTCTACCAACATTAGTTAATGTTTCCATTTGTTGAGGAGTCATTAATTTTTCAATTGGTTGCTGAAATCCTGTAGCTTGTTTAACTGTTTGCAATGAATCTGTTAATGCTTTTGCATATTTAGCTGCTGTTTCTTGTCCTAAAGCACCAAAATTACTTATAGCAGGTTCAATTTTACTTAATAAATTTTGGCCTACTTTCATTTGATTAATAGGCTTGCTCATTTCAGCAAATTTATTATTAGCTTCTAAAAATCCAGCGCTTTGATTGTCTAGCCATCCCATGTAATCTTTTTTTAATCCCATTAATTCAGCTTGTAAAGGACTTCCAGGCACAGCATTTTTAATTTGTTCATCAATACCTTTTTTAAGGTTTAATAAATCTTCACCTTTAATCCGCCTGCCAACAACAGTTTCAGCAGGTTTTGGCAATTCTCCCACTCCTACTTTTCCAATTAATTCACCAAATTGCTGTGGAGTTTGATTGTATTGTTTTAATTGAGATTGTTCAAAAGCATTATAATTTAATGGATGTGCTTTGCTTCCGTTAATTTCATTGTGAATAAGATTGGTTAAAGTTTCAACACCGCCGTCTACTTCATTTAATGCTGTTGGTGGCAAATATCCACCTTCTACAGCTATTTGAACCGCATCATCTAAACCACGGCCTTTTTTAGTAAACAAACCTACTGTAGCGCCAGATTTTCTAGGCACTTTTTCACCTGTTACATCTAAAATATGTTCAGTATTAATGCCACCAGTTTTCTTTAAATAATTAGTAATTCCCATAGGCTCTTTTTCAAGACCTACTTTTTTAGGCATAGCTTCTACTGTTTTAATTAATGATGGAATTTCATGTTCACTTATTTGACCATATTGAGGAGGTTCAATTACAGGAATATCAAATTTAGTGCCACGAATTTTTGCAATTTTTTGAGCTTCTTGTAAAGCTCCTGAAGAATTCATCCTTGCTAATAAATCATTTAATTCATTGCCACCAATAATATGAGTTTCGCTAAAAGCTTTATACATAGGCTCTGTAATTGCTTCTCTAGCTTTTTTAGATGCCTCTAATGCTGCTGAATCTTTAGCTATGCTTTCTATTGCACCAATTCTTGCTGCTTTTTGCTCTAATTCTCTAGTTGTGTAATCTGATGGGAAAGCTGATTTAGCTGCACGTTGCAATGCTGATATACCGCCACTTTCAGCAACTTCTGCAGCAGTAGGTTTGCTGCCGGCAATAAGCTCTTGTGCCATTTTTAATCTTTGAGCAACTGCTGGCGCTTCTTTTCCTGAAACTGATTGCAAAGTTCTACCTACAATATTTTGTTTTCCTGATTCAGTTAAAGGTTCAATAATAGATTTTACAGTTTTTGCAGTTCCAATTGTTGCAGGAACAATTCCACCACTTAAACCACCCATTGCAATATTTTCAGTACGACTTTCATTGCCAATTGTAGGTTGTAATGCACCATAAGCTGCACCATAACCAATACCACCTAAAGCAGACGTTCCTCCAGGTAAAAACGCTAATGGCAATGCAGTAGCAACATTACCTGCAATAGCGCCTACAGGAGCTTCACTAGCAATCACACGGTTTTGACGTATTTTAGATGTGTCATAACCTTGTTGAGGAACACCTTGCGTTGCTACATTTAATGGGTTTTTAGCATGAGTTAATTCGTATACGCCTTGTTTAACACCTTCTGCTAAATTAGATGGTGCAGTCATCAATCCTTCAAGATTGCGTTGCATCCATGATTCACCTTGCAAGCGTTTACGCAAAGCAACATCTTTTGTTTGTTGAGCATTAATTTGTGAATAATTTATATTGCCTGATTCTTCTGTTTTAGCTTCTTTATATGCTTGAGCAACAGTATTAAATTCAGGCGTACCTTTTTTAGATTGATTTGCTACAATCCATTGTGCGTAATCATCTGCATTTGCCATATTATAATCCTAAAATTGCATCAGCTTGTGAACGTGCAGCACTTGGCGCACCTTGTGGTTTAATTGAAGGTGATAAGTATTTATCAAAATCTTTTAAATTTGTTGATTGTTCATATTGTTGACGTAAACCATTTAATTGACCGTGCATTAAATCTTTATAAGTATTAATTACACCACGTAATTGAGCTGGGCTATTTGCTGATTGAATAGTTCTTGCAGCTTCTTCACGGTCTGCAACACCACCACCAGAACCAACAACAGCTTTTACAACTTCATCTGCTACAATCTTTTTAGCTGCATCAAAATTAACTGGAGCTACTTGACCTGTTTGTGATTTCCAAGCATTAGCGGCTTTGTTTAACAATTGTACATTGCCTGTACCAAGCGCATCTGCAAGGCCTCCAAGCGTATCTAAATGGCTTGTAGCTACATTTAATGAACGAACTGTATTACCTAACTTGCCTGTATTAAAATCTTGAACGGCTTTCTTTTGATTGCCAAAACTAGCGCCACTAAAATCAGGATTCATATCTTTTACACGGCTCATTACTTGCTGACCCCAAGGCGTTTTCATAGCAAACCCACTTAATGGCTGAATTTGACCACTTGCTATCATTGATGCTGTGTTTTCTACGCTAGTTCTATCAACAGGAGCTTCAGGTTTAAATGCAGGGCCAGATGCAATTGTTGACCATGTTTGTGTATTAGGATTAAATTGTTGCGTAACTTCATTTGAGCCTTGACGCATATTTCGAACAATAGGCGCTTGTAAAGGTATATTAGTTTCTTTAGCAATAGCAGCTTTATATGTTTCTCTACGAGGGTCATTTTCTGACAACATATTCATTTCTTCTGTCAATTTTCCAATATTAGATAAAACAGTACGGTCTGGTTTATTAGGAACTTCAAATAATTTTTCGCCTTTACGATTAAATCCAACAGAACCTGGCGATGCAATAATAGGCGCTTCTTCTTTGCCATATTGTGACATTTGATTTTGAATTAATTGTGGTGCAAGTTCAGGCATAGCTGATATAGCTTTAGCCATAAATTCTTGTTGATTGTATGGTTGACGAGTAGTTTGCATCATGCCAGGCATATTGCCAGCTTCGTTGTAATCCATAGGCGCAGTAACTTCTTTGCCAGCTAATAAATCAGCTAATTTAGCTTGTTTAGCTTTTTGATATTCACCAAATTGACCTAACGCTTCACGCTCTTGTTTGTGGCCTTGATACTTGCCATAAGCATTAGCTAAATATTGCGTCCATGATGGTGCTACATAGTGGCCTGATACCATTTGGCCTTCAGGGCCAGCTTGTTGTTGCAATGCCTCTGCCATTTTAAGTCTGCGCTTTAACTCTAATTGCATAGCAGTATCGTCAGCCGGCAAAGATGTTTCTTGCATAGTTGCTGTATTGTTGCCAAATTGAGGCATATAATCCATAAAGGCCATGTTATTTCCTTCCAGCGTATGCTGCGCCAATGTTCATTAGCCCGTTTAAGAAGCCACCTGAAGCGGCATTATTAGCATTAGTTTGTGCTAATTGAGCATTATATTGTGCGCCTGTAGCGCCAAGAATATCAGGGCCAGCAGTTGTAGCTTGTTGAGGAACGCTAACATAACTAGGAGCTTGCACTTGTGAGCCTGTACGCAAAGCGTTAATGACGTTAATAGGTTGCATTTGATTGTAACCTTGTTGACCAAACGCTTGTTGATTTGCTTGCAATCCAACACCCATGCCACTTGTAATAGCACCAAGTTGACGGTCGTTTTGACCCATCTGCAATGTACGTTTAGCATTATTGTAAGCTTCTGTTCCTTGTGCAATACCTTGATTAGCTAAAGCAGCATCTGACATTTCATTTTCTTGTGCAATTTGAGGCGCAAGTCTACGCATAATAGCGTCAGAGTATGTTTCGCCTGGATTAATTCCTACTTGTGGCAGTTTGGACATGTCAATGCCTGGCTTAGACATAATGCCACTAGCGTAATCTAAACCTTGTTGTGCTGTATTTAATAATCCTGAACTTAAACCTTGATTTTGCTCTAATATTTTTTGTTGAGCAGGAGTAAGCGTTTGAGTAGCAGTCCATTGATTGCTGTCAGTAGTGTAATCTTTAATGCTTGGAGCTGTAGGTTTATTTATTTTTTCTTGATAATTATAAGTGGGCGAAAGAGGATTGCTTGAATTTGATTTTGATTGATTATTATAAGCAGACAATTGTTTATTGTAATCTTGCATAGCTTGGTCATAAGCAGTTTGATTTACGCCGCCACCGCTTTGTGTATAAGTTAAATTTCCATAAGGAGTTATTTGATTAACACGATTAGCTTGCGCTGCATATTTAGCCGCCTCTAAATTTCCAGCAGCAGTAGCTTGAGCTGCAGCAGTATAATCAGGCGGTGGTGGTGCGTCTGATTTTCCATTGTATCCAGGATGCTTTAATACACCATAACTAAATTTACTATTGAACATTTATTTACTCCAGTTAAGCATTTTGCAATTTTTAGGCCATAAAGTCATGATAAGCATATCACCGTTGCGACCTGCGTCTTTTAAAGTTGTTTCTATTACAAACCCAATCTTGTGATTAAGTTTTATTGCTTTATGGTTATCAGCTTCAACGGTAGCGGTAAAGCGTTTAACCTTGCATTGATTAAAAATATAATTAGCTACTGCGAACCAATACTCTCTTGTAGGCGGTGAATCAATGCGCTGATGACCAAACATATTATTACCGTTGTAATTCTCAAACGCTGTGCCAGCAACAATAACACCATCTACCTCCCATCCAAGAGCAGTCATGCCTTCAGTAAAAGCACCAATCTTTTCCATAACCCAACGAGCAACATGTTCGCCTTGAACAATCATAGGATTGCGCCACCTTCAATAACTAAATCTGTAGATACCCATTTTACCTGAATACCTGAGCATGATGTTTTTACAATAGGCGCACCATAATAACCTACGCCATTTAAACCTTGCCAATTTTGCAAAACTGATAATCCACCACCCCATAAAGCTGCATCCCATATAGCACTATCCCATTTAGCATAGGTGCTAGGCGCATAAGTTAAAGATGTTGTAGGAACGTCTGTATTAAAGTCAATATTGACACCAGCAAATATAGCAGGTTGTCCATCTGTTCTAAAGATAGGGCGTGACATAGTAAAGCGTTTAAGCGTACCAGCACTATTGAAGTTATTAAAAGCTTGAAGTCCTACTGCTGTAATGTTGTTTACATCATCAATCGCACCAAAATAAGCATGCGCTACATAACCATTACCGCCAAAATAAGGTTCATCGTTAAACATTTCCATGCAATTAGCATTCCAACCTGTGTAGTTACACCAAGCGCCTGTAATCGTATTCATTACATATTGTTGCTGATTCTGACCTTCTTGCACAGGAACGTTAAGCCACAATTGATTGATTGTAGGAACGTACATAGTCTGCCAGCCAAAGTTACTTGCGTAATTGGTAACGGCTTCTGAAATAGCGTATTGAATCTTATCTGTAATAGCGACACGAGGTTGTACACGTGATGATTGCAAAGCGCCTGACAATGGCACTACGCCATCTTGCGTAATAATAAGCATATCACCAGCATACTTGTACATGCTTCTAGCACCTACAGGAGCGCCAATATCAAATACGCCTACCATTGAAAATGTAGTTGCACTTGTAGGGTCTGTGCCTTGATAGACAATAACTTGACCTTTGTTAGTAATAATTACGTAATGGTCATTTACACCTGTACCTGAGTCAATTGTCCAATTGCCATGAGATACAATGTAGCCACCTTTTGTCATGAATGGGGCGATGTCTAATGCTGCTGCTGCACCACCAATAGACTGCACAGGCAAGTACCATACTTTAAGACTATTTTTCTCAATAAAGAATTGACGCTGTGCGTAAAGAATAGGGTCTTTTAAGTTAGCGGCAGTTACGCCTGTAATCGATGCTGTAGACCATGCAGAGCCATTATAAAGTCTTGGGGTATCTGAGCCATTGGCCATAGATAAAAAATTGCCACCAGACGTTGCAATGTTTAAATAGCCCCATCGTGCGTTAGTCAATCCTGTTACTACTGCTGCGCCTACTGCACCACCTGCCGTTACATCATAAACAGACGTGCCAGCAATAGCGAATAGTTTGTTAGTGTTAGCGCCTGAGTAAGCCATTAGCGTTTCTACTTGGCCTGTAATACCTGTAGTGTATTTAATATAGCCGCTACGCAATGTACATTCGGTTGGTGATGGAAACCAATTTTCTAAAATAACAGCTTCATTGGGTTGCATAGTAGTAAGCGAATCTCTAGCGTTCCATCCACCTACAGGAGCAGGAACTGACATTGGCTGTGATACAGCTCTTTTAGCTCTTGCCATAATTATGCTCCGTAATTTGCGTCAGGTATGTTTTCCCAACCAATTAATACGTTGGCTGTTCTTGGTGCAAGTGATAGTGTTGGTGAGCCTTGGTCGTTAGCTTTAGCAATGTTAAGTTGCATATCATAATCACGTTGGAAGGCTGATGTGTCAAAGCCCTTCACTTCAAAGTATTTCTTTTTCAATGCTAATACAATTAAACGGTCAGGATAGATACAAGTATCGCTGTCATTTGTAAATTGTGTTTGACCTGCACCTGATGGCGATAATGCCCAATTAGATGAGATGTATTCAAAGCTTAAATATTCGTTTGTAGATGTAAGAGGCCAGATTTGAAACTTCTGCCCCATGATACGCCAACGAATACGTGGGCCTGTTGAGATGTAGCTAGACTTGAGCCATTGCCATTGCTGTGGACTCTCAGGGCCAAGCATTTCCCAGCGTTTAGATTTATCGTATTGTGTTCTGTCTGTAATTCTGTCAAAGCCATTAGGCAATGTGTACATTACTTGACCAAAAGTATATTGGCCATTGCCGTCACCTGTCGCTGCGCTATTAATAGTAACTGTAGTGCCTAATGCTGATACAACCTGTGTGCTTTGAATAACGCCTAAACCTTGCACTTGAAAGTTAGATGCGCCATTAGCATTTAAAAAAGTAACTGTTGCCGGGTCTACACCTGTAATAACTGAACTGCCAGCAACAATAGCACCGTTAGATTGTGAAAATTGTGAGTACCAATCGTATTCAACATTCAACGCTTCCCAAGGATATTCACGTGCTAATTCATTACCTGCTGCATTAATAAGATAATACATCTGTGTAACATCATACGCAGTATTGCCAGCAACCGTGTTAGGTATTGCCAAGCCCATCTCTACTGCTGCTTGTTGAACTAATTGGAGAAGCGTTGAAGCCATTGTTTATTCCTCGATAGTTTCCTCAGCCTTAGCCTTTTTAGGCGTAGGTTTAGGTTGATTCATTGTTTTTGTCAGTTCAGCTAATTGCGCTTTAATTGCCAATAGCTCATCGTCACGCTTGCGTAGCTCATCTGCTTGTTGTTGCACTAGAGCAGAGCCTTTAGCTGTAGACAAGAAAGCCTTTGCTTTATCACGTAATGCTAAAGGTGACATTCCTGCTGCCATGCCTAATGTATTTAATTGTGCGTCTGAGGCTTCTGCAATTTGCTCTACTGTATAGAAGCGAAAGTGTTTGAGTTCAGCAGCTACAGCAGCGTTTAATACAGGCCAATCGTGTAATAACGTGCCTTCTACATCGCCATCTGTTTTTTCGTTATCGTATCTTGCCCATTGAATAGGGAAGCGTTTTTTGTGTTCGTCTACTGCAAAAGTATCAATGACTGTTAAGTTATCGCCTGGCACTTCAATAATAATGAAGTCACGCATTTCCATAATAGGACGGCCTTCTAAGGCACTCTTAAATTGATTTTCAATTGCTCGTTGATAAAACTTTACATTTAGACGTGAGTCTGGGTTATTTAAGTCTGACATTTGATTGCTCCAAAGTGGTTTGGGGTTTGTAGGTAACTCTTGGAATAAGAACTACCTAGAAACCCATCCCCGAAGGGATGAGAATCAATCAGATTAAACTGATGCTTTGCTGAACCAGCCGTAATCACCTGATACCATGTCATAAGCTGGAGATGTATAAGAACCACCTGAAGCTGTAACAAGGAATGATGTTGTGTTTACAGTACATGCTGTTGTTGATGCTGTGATAGAAGCATTAGCTTTACCAAATACATAACGTAAGCCATCTGAACCCCATACTTGAACGCCAAGTAATTGGTTGACAGCTTGTTGACCTGATGTAATTGCTGATGCTGTGATTGTGTTTACTAAATCAATACCCGCTAAAGGGGTTACTGAGTATGCCATTATGTATCTCCTTAAGCAGTTAGAACGCCAGAGAATTGTGGGCCAGAGCTTGTCATGTTACCAGCCCAGCCAATCAATTTCACTACAGCGTCTTGGTTTACAGATTGACGTTCGCCACCGATAGGAGCGAAGTTACGGTCTGCGTGTGGACGGAAGTAAATGTAATTCGTATTCAAGAACCACATGTGGTTAGCAGTAGCTTGACCACCAATACCGCCACCTAATACTACGTCAGCAGATGTACCGCCACCATAGAACTTCAATGAAGCGAAACCAGCAGCGCCTTCTTCAGCAGAAGTTACACGTTGGATAGCTTGCAATGAGTTTACATATAGTGAGTAGTAGTTGTTATCAGCAACAATCAAGTCAGCTTTGTCGTTACCACGAACCAATTGAATTGCCAATTGTGTCATGTAAGCTTGAATGTTAGCAGCAGATACAGCAGCACCACCGTTAGTTACGCCTGAGAACGCTTGGTTACGCCAGAAAGACCATGTAGCACGATTGATACCACCGTAAGTGCCTGTTGATGGGCTATCAGCTACAGCAGCAGCCAAGCCTGTCAAGTTCTTACCACCGTTACCTGTACCGTTACCATAGATGTCTGTTTGGATACGGTTAAGCAATTGACCTTCAGCTACTTGTACAC
>Ga0209088_10000961_pt1 | contig 19374 bp, 18 predicted proteins | sample S_140625_EF_Meta_FD_187324 | JGI IMG/M metagenome (GOLD analysis project Ga0209088, IMG submission 187324) | Freshwater microbial communities from Lake Simoncouche, Canada to study carbon cycling - S_140625_EF_MetaG (SPAdes) (version 2) | ecosystem: Environmental > Aquatic > Freshwater > Lake ... | reverse complement strand
AGTGACTACTCAAAATCCTTGGGAAGCAAATACATTAGAGTGGACTACGCCTATTCGTCCTGGTCACGGTAACTGGCCTGGTGAAATACCAGAAGTACACCGTTGGGCATATGATTACGGTAAAGATGGAAAAGATTTCATTCAACAAACAACACCTGTTGGTGCGGATGAATCGACACACTAAATTGTGAAAGCAATTATAAAAGATTACGCCCAGTTGATGAAGTTCACCTTAAGTTTTACGGTGGTCTTCACTTGTGTAATATGTTATCAGATTGCGCCGAATATTATTGGATTTGATTGGTGGAATATTTTGATCTTAACTTTTGCAGGTCTTTGTATTACGGGTAGTGCCAATGCGATCAATCAGGCAGTAGAAAAAGAAACGGATGCACAGATGAAGCGTACTGCAAATCGTCCTGTGGCTTCTGGTAGAATGTCTCAGCAAACTGCTTATGCATTTGCCATCATCGCTGGTATGGTTGGTGTAGGTTTAATGGCCTATCAATTCAATGTCTTGTCTGCAGTATTGAGTGCATTCAGTTTATTCTTATATGCATTCATCTACACGCCACTTAAAAAAGTCAATTCAATTGCAGTGTTGGTTGGTGCTTTTCCGGGTGCCATTCCTTGCTTGATTGGATGGGTTGCTGCAACCAATGAAATCAGTCCTATCGCAACTTTTATTGTGGATGGCAAAACCTATTCGAACGCGGGTGGTTACGCTTTATTTTTAATTCAGTTTCTTTGGCAGTTCCCACATTTTTGGGCGATTGCTTGGGTGTCACATACGGACTATTCTAAAGTGGGTTTTAAATTATTGCCAGCAGATAAAGGGCCGACTAAGTTTACTGCTTTACAAGCGGTGATGTATGCTGTGTTGATGGTGCCAATTGGTTTCTTGCCAAACTATTATAAAATTACTGGGGAGTGGAGTATGTGGGTGGTTTTAGTGGCGAATATTTTTATGGTGGTACAATGTGTGCGTTTATATCAGAACATGGGTGTGCCTGCGGCACGTCGTGTGATGTTTAGCAGTTATATTTATTTACCGATTGTGTATTTGGCATTAATGGCAAATAAAATTTAAAGAACAATTATGAGTACAGAAAAAAAGAAAGCGCATCCTTATAAATTTATCCTTTGGGTAGGTTTAGGAAGTATTATTATGCTTTTTGCAGGGTTGACCAGTGCTTATATTGTCAAAAAAGGTCAGGCCAATTGGTTGGACTTTGAACTGCCTGTGGTGTTCTGGTACTCTACATTAGTCATTCTATTAAGTAGTGTGACCATGCAGATGGCTTTAAAGAAGTTTAAAGAGCGAGCAATGGGTCAATATCGTGGATTCATTACTTTAACCGTGTTGCTTGGTCTTGTCTTTGTGGTAACACAATTAATGGGATTTAGCGCTTTAGAGGCCAATAGCATCGCCCTAACTGGTCCTAGAAGCAATTCAGCGAGTTCTTTTTTATTGGTGATTGCTGGCTTACACATCCTCCACGTGGTGGGTGGGGTCATTGCCCTTGCGATTATCTTTTTAAGAGCTTATTCTGTAAAAACAAAATTTTACAATGCCTTGCCGGTGGAATTAGCATCCATTTATTGGCATTTTGTAGATATACTATGGATTTATCTTTTTGTGTTCCTACAATTTGTAGGATAGACTAAAAACCAATATTTTTGCACTGAAATTGAAACTGAACATGTCAACAACAACAACCGCTTCGCCAAATGAAGCAAAATTATGGGGTGGGGGAAAAAGCCCTTTTAGTGTAGAGTACGGAAAAGTGATGATGTGGTACTTTTTAATGAGTGACGCATTCACTTTTGGCGCTTTCTTGATCTCTTATGGCACGGTTCGTTTTTCTACGAACGGATGGCCTGACCCAAACCTTGTTTTTAGAAGTTTCCCGTTTGCACCAGAAGGCATTCACGCTCCATTGGTGTTTGTATCGGTAATGACTTTTATTTTGATTGTTAGTTCTGTGACCATGGTGTTGGCGGTACATGCTGGTCACAATATGGATAAGAAAGGGGTTGTTAGAAATATGATTTGGACCATCATTGGTGGTATCGCTTTCTTAAGTTGTCAAGCTTGGGAGTGGAATCACTTATTCCATGAAGGTGCATGGTGGGGACAAAATCCTTTCATCAATGCAGATGGCACAGCATCTTCGACCAACTTCACGAACTTCTTTTTTACAATTACTGGTTTCCACGGCTTCCACGTATTCAGTGGTGTGTTGATTAATATTATTATGTTGATCATGACTTTAACCAATCAATTTGAAAAAAGAGGACATTACAATATGATTGAAAAAGCAGGTCTTTATTGGCACTTTGTAGATCTAGTATGGGTATTTGTATTCACTTGCTTCTATTTATTATAAGCTAATACATGATTGTAATCCTATCACAAACTAACGAATTAACGAACTATGTCACATACAAATGATACACACGCAGAGCACGGTGGTGGTGCTATTGCAGAAATTAAAAAAGTTACTATTATCCTTTCAGTTTTAACAATTGTTGAATTGATTATGGGTTTTGGGATGATTGGGATGCAAAATAAAGCATTAGTACTTGCTATTAAAGGTGCTATTGTGATCTTGATGATGGCAAAGGCATTTTATATTGTTGCTTATTTCATGCACTTAAAACATGAAGTGAAAAACTTGATCATGACGATTGTGGTGCCACTTTCTTTATTCATCTGGTTTATCGTTGCTTTTTTAGCAGACGGTAATTCTTTTAGAAACCTACGTAATGACTATGATCGCTATTTTAAGGAACAATCTACGATTAAGGTAGCTCAACCAGAACACGGCGGTGGTGGACATGAATCTGAAAAGGGCGCGGCTGGTGCAGCACATACTGATTCTTCCGCAAAGCACGAAGATGCTAAGCACGAGACTAAGAACGAAGAGGCAAAGCACTAATTGCACTAATTATTAAGGGGATAGATTTTGCCGGTTTTGGCATGATTTCTTTACGATATTCGAAACCACTCCAGTTAATTGGGGTGGTTTTTTGTTGTAACTTTACATCCTATTTAACCCCATAAACAGCATGTCTAAAAATTCTTTGCTTGGTTTAATGATCGCCCTAGTCATACCAATTGGTTGCTATTTATGGCTTAAATCTGCAAGTGATACTGCGGTGTCTATGCCAAGACATTATTTATTGGACACGGTAGTGAGCCATGTAGAAAAAGGCAAAACCATTGATGATAGTATTTGGCATACCACAAAAGATATCCGCTTGGTGAATCAATTAGGCGATTCAGTGAATTTGTACCAACAGTCTGGTAAGATCATTATTGCCGATTTCTTTTTTACAAGTTGTGGAAGTATCTGTCCAAAGCTGACAACGAATATGGCGAAACTGCAACAGTCATTTACAAGAGGAGGGAATACACGTCAAAAAGTGTTAGACACCAATTTCATACAATTCATTTCTTTTTCTGTAGATCCGGAACGTGATTCAGTTCCTGTGATCAGAGAATACGCCAATAAAATGGGTGTAGCTTCTGACAATTGGTGGTTGCTAACTGGCAATAGAGATTCCATTTATAAGTTTGCGTTTGAGGAAATGAAAGTGGATCAATTTAGTACCGAGCCTGTATCGCCAGATTTTGTGCATACAAGTCGTTTTGTATTGATAGATAAAAAAATGCAAGTGCGTGGTTATTACAACGGATTAGATTCAGCGTCCATCTTAAAGCTTGCAAAAGACGTAGGCTACTTAATGTTAGAAAAAGATAAAACTAAAAAGAGTAAAGTATTCCAAGATATTGTTGACTTGAGTTGGTTGTGGTTGGTGATTGCATTAATGGTATCTAGTTTTGTTTACTATTTCACAAAGACAAGATTAAAAAATTAAATTCTATGTTAGAACCTGTATTAAAGAAGAACGACAAATTGGCCTATATTTTAATTGGCGTTTTCTCTGTTGTTGTATTTGCTGTGGTGACTTTTCTTAGCAAATTTACTTTAGGCGTAGAGCTGCCTTTTGACAAACATATTTTTGCGTTGATCAATGCAGTGATCAATACAGCAGTGGCTGTTTTATTAATTGCTGGATTAGTTGCAGTAAAGCAAAAAAATTATCGTTTGCATAAATCAATTATGATGACTGCGATGATTTTATCATTGTTGTTTTTAGTGACTTATATCGCGCACCATTTATTAGCGGGTGAAGCAAAATATGGTGATGCCGATTTTGATGGAGTAATAAGTGAGGCAGAGTTTTATAATGCGCCTAATCGTGATATCTACTTGGTTTTATTAGGCACGCATATTGTACTTGCTGCGACTAGCTTACCGTTTATATTATGGACTGCCTACAGGGCTTTAACGAGTGATTTTGCAGCACATAAAAAATTAGCTAAAAAAGTATGGCCAATCTGGTTTTACGTGGCTGCTACTGGTCCTATTGTATACTTGATGATTAAGCAGTATTACAATTAAGCTGCTATTTTAATAACTAAAGTAAACTTGTAGTTTGTTTTTTTAGAATTGTATTTCAATAGCAGGATCCCAAAATAATTTTTCAAAGTCCAAGACGGTTTCGTTTTGGACTTTTATTTTTTCCTTAGCTAATAGTTCTTCCATTGTGGTTGGCGTTTCAAAATGCGCTTTGCCACTTAACATGCCATTGCGATTCACAACCCTGTGTGCGGGGACTTTTGGTTTCACCCCATGCGATGCATTCATGGCCCAGCCGACCATTCTTGAACTTCCTCCGGTGCCTAAGTATTTTGCAATAGCACCATAACTTGTGACACGACCTTTAGGTATGAGACGAACTACATCAAATACGTTTTGAAAAAAATCTTGGGTCTTTGGCGTGTATTGCATGAATTATAAATGCTTTTTCATCTCATCTATATCAACTTGTTTTTCAGGATAAGCTTCTGGGGCAGTTTTACTCGCTCCGGCTCTAATTAATTGTACCCTCGTTTTAATAGGCTCGGGTACTGCGTCATAATCAAATGGACAATGCTTACAAGCTTCACCACAGCAATAGCCTCTTGCTTCGTGGTATGCTGCAGTAAATACCCATTTTCCTTTTGGGTCTATATAATAATGTATGCCTTCAATCATTTTTTAACTCTTTCTTTTACTTTGCGCTCTTTTACTTTTCTCTCTTTTTTTATTTTCTTTCCTTTACGCTTCTTTCTTTGCCCTTGCTGCTTCTGCTTCCATTCTAATCAATTCCCCAGCATCCATGGGGATGTCTTTGATAGCTTCCTTTAAAACTTCATCTAGTTCCAAAGGCAGGTCTTTTCCAATATTAAACTGAATATAGTGAATCTTGCTACTTTGAGCGATATCCAATCCTTCGTAGTAGGTTTTAATTAAACAACGAGGATCTATGTTTTGTTCATTGTATAAGTGATCTGTTTTGTAGATTAGATGTAAACCATACATATCAATCACTTTTAGTGTGAAATTGTAGAGTAGGGGGCTGTCTGTTTTCAAGTGAACAATACCCTCTTTTTTTAGAAACTGCTGATAGAGCCTTAAAAATTTTGGATGGGTCAATCGCTTTTTTGCCTTTGACCATCTAAGTTGAGGATCGGGGAAAGTGATCCATATTTCATCTACCTCGTCCTTGGCAAAATAATTAGAGGTCAATTCTATTTGAGAACGCACAAACGCCACATTCTTTAATCCGTCTTTATTAGCAATACTGGCACCTTTCCAGATACGATTGCCTTTTAAATCGATCCCTATAAAATATTGTTCAGGAAACATGCGGCCTAATCCAACGGCATATTCTCCTCGGCCACAAGCAAGTTCTAAAGTAAGGGGAGTAGATGCGTTGTCATTATTATTAGAAGAAACATTTGACACAACGGGATTATCACTAATGGATAAGCTTGCAATATCGATTGGCGATATGCCATTGTTTAATGCGTCAAAAAAAGCAGTCCATTTTCCCTGCATGTCCTGAGGAAATTCCAAGACATTCTCATATGCTTTAATAGCTGCAAACTTGATTAGTTTTTTTTGACCCATGCCGCAAAGATAAGATTAGAAAGGTTTCTAAGATACTAATTGTTTTATTTATTTTTTATCAAATACATAATTACACGTACATTTATGTAATAAAATACACGTGTAATGAAAACGAAATTAACCCTTGTAATGGAAGACGAGGTGATCTATAACGCAAAAATCTATGCCAAGAAAAAAGAGGAGAGTCTTTCTTCTTTGGTAGAAAACTATTTAAAAGCGGTTGCGGAAACTTCTAAATTGGGGAATCCGAAAAAATCTAATTCAAAAAAGACTACAAGTTTAATTGAAAAGCATAGAGGTATTATTAAAATACCAGAGGACTATGATTATAAAAAAGAAATTGGCTTGTATTTAGTTAAAAAGTATAATAAATTAAAATGAAACATATTTTTCTAGACACCAATATTATAATAGACATCTTCGCTGCAAGAGCTCCACATGATATTGCGGCTATTGAGTTATACAGATTAGCCAAAGACAATAAAATTAAAATTTATTTTTCAGCTGAATCCTTTACCACTATCTATTATATTTTAAGAATTAATAAAATTGCGCATAATAAATGTCTTATGATTTTTCAAGATCTATTGAAAACCACAACTGTGATGACTACAAATGAATTAATTATTAGTAAGGCAGTTAATATTGGATTTGATGATTTTGAAGATGGAGTTCAATTTATTTCAGCTAAGTCCAACTCCAAAATCAATCTTATTGTCACTAGAGACAAAAAAGGTTTTAAAAAAAGTGATATAGCCATAGCGGATGCAAATCAAGCCATACATTTATTGTAGCGTCTTAAACTCAAAGCTTCATTAATTTCAATGCTTTTTGAGCAACGATAGGGGCAATGGCTACACCCATGCCACTCATGCGCACTGCACAGTAAACATTGGGTTGGACTTGTTCAATGATTGGCTTCTTGATTTTACCCATACCCATGGTGCCACTCCATCTTAATTCAATTTTTGGCTTTTTGGATCCCTTAGGTAGGATGCGCTCCATCATAAATTGTTCTAGCACTTTTTGAATTGTAGCAGAAGTTTCTAATGAGTATGTTTTTTCATTTTTAAAATCGGCATTCCTTGCCCCACCCAATAATAAACGGTTGCCCAGGTTACGGAAATAATAATACCCTTCATCAAAATGAAAACAACCTTTGAACTTTAAATTTTGAATGGGTTCCGTCACAAATACCTGACCTCTTGCTGGTACCACATCTAAACTTGGGATGAGTTGTTTTGCAAATCCATTGGTACAAATCAAAAATTGCTTTGCTTCTATAGGCGCCTCTAAATTGGTAGTAATTGTCACGCCTTTTTTATGAGGCTTGAACTTTTTGACTTCGGTACTAAATAAAATTTGAACTCCTTTTGCCTGTACTGCTTTTTGTAAAGCCAATACTAACTTTGCAGAATTTAATTGTCCTTCCATTTGATTAAATGCCAAAGCTTCGATGCCTTGAAAACCTAACTTTTTAATATCCTCACTTGCATTGGTATAAATGGGCAAGTATTTACCATTCTTTTTTGGCGTCTTTAATGCTGGTGCCAATATTTTATTTAAATAAGCAATATCTAATTCTAATCTTGAAATATCATATAACGCACTCTTTTCAGAACTTACCCCTTTATTATTTTTACTTGTTTTTTCTTTTGTATCCTTGGCCATCTTTTTTCCTTCAAATAATTCGTAGCCACCCCATTGATTGTAATCAATCTCCTTTGCCTTAAATACTTTTTGAATTCTTTGTAATCCATCATAGCGCATCTTCACTGTCTCTAGCATGGCAGCTTCGCCCATTAATTCTACATCGTACATTAATTCAGAAACACTACCAAAGCAAGAGAATCCTGCGTTTCGTGTACTCGCTCCAGAAGGTATCACGCCACGCTCAAGCATGGTTATATGAAGCTTTGGATTTTTTTGAATGGCTTCATATGCTGTCCATAATCCCACAAAGCCACAACCCACAATCACTAAGTCCTTTGGTGCAAAATAGGTAGACTGTTCCCAAACTGATATGGCCATATACTTGAATTTAGATTCCTAAGTTCCTACATTTTTTTCAATAATCAATCTTCTCAAATTCATTCATCTTTAAAGAGTTCATTGAAATACTTAAATGGTTTGTGCAGACATAAAAAAACCGCCCCAATTGGGGCGGTTTAAAGAACTTAGTTATATGAATTATTGTTAGTGAATCATTAAAGTAGGATTATAAAAGTCAACTTTATTGATTCATACTCATCTTATTATTTTCCAAAGATATAACGAATACCTAATTGAGCTGTCCACACATCAAATACAGATGCATTTTTGCTGTAGGTATTTTTGATTAAACCAGTTGTACCATCAGCAAATTTCTCTGTTGCTAATTTGTAAGTTGGTTGGTTGTTCACAACAGATTGGAATGCTAAAACTGTTGGGTTGGTTGCTCTTTGAGATACACCCCAATTGTCGTTCAACATGTTTCCAAAGTTCAAGATATCCGCTCTAATTTGAATGGTGTTGCGCTTACCTTTTACATTTACAAAAATGTCTTGTACAATTGATAAGTCAAAACGGTGTAACATAGGAATAAATGACGCGTTTCTTTCTGCATATTTACCATGACGCGTTTTTAAATAATCGTCTTGGTTGATATAATTCCAGAAAGCAGCTTGTTGTTCCACTTCAGAGTACGTTCTTGTACCTACTACTAAAGGTAAAAATTTGATATCTTGAAAATCCTTAGGTACAAAAATCAATTCATTGTTACTCACTCTGTCTCCGTTCATATCACCACTAATTGTGTAGCTGAATGGATTACCTTGGTTACCAATATATCCAATAGAGATTGAAGTTGCACCACCACCTTTTTTACCATACTCTAATCGGTATCCAAATACACCCACCAAACGATTTGGTGAGAAATAATCAGCATTAGATAAAGACAAGTCGTTGTTACCATTAATAGCTCTTGCAGATGTCCAGCTACCTGATGCGATTGAACCAGCACTCATAAAGTCTTTTGCATTAGATGTAGTCCAAGCAAATGATCCAAATAAGCCTTTGTTATAAGGTAATTCTAATTTCAAAGTCAAAGACTTAAAGTAAGAACCATCTTTGTTTGTTAAAACGATACCGTTAGATACGTTATCATTCACTCTTACACCAGCATCTGTTCTTGCAAATTGACTTCTTGTATCCACCCCAGAAAAGTTACCAGTAGGTAGATCTAAGTTGGCATTATAGTAATGAACTGCGTTTAAGTTTTTATTATAAATACCTTCAATCGTTCCAATGAATCCTAAAGGTAATTTTTGATCTACAGCGATATTTGTTTTCCAAACTTGTGGGAACTTATACTTAGCATCGGTAAATGCTAAGTCAAATGTAGAAGGCAAAGTTGGTGTTGAAGGGATATAGTATTGACCAGGGTTCGCAGTAAAACCATATTTAGTTGCGCCTTTGTTATCACTATCAATATAACCAGTTAACACACCATTGTTACCCACTTGGTTAGAGATAAATACATATGGAGGACGGCCAGTGAATACACCAGTACCACCTCTTAATTGTGTTTGCTTATTACCAAAAACATCTGCGTTAAAACCAAATCTTGGTTCCCATAAAATTTGCGTTTCTGGCATCACTGCTGTATTCAATTTTTCTCCTTTAGCAAAAGTCATTGCAGTCACTGCTTTGTTTTCTAAAGAAGTTGGTTCAATATCAATGATTGCAGCTCTTAAACCAAATGTGAATTTGATATTTTTTCTAAATTGGTATTCATCTTGACCATAGATATCTAAACGAGTTGTTTTAAAAACTTGCATTGGATCTACTGCACCTGGTAATGCAGAGTATCTATATTGAAAACGAGTAGGTAAGTTTGTTACAGATGGCTTTCCACCATTTGCAATACTTTCGTTCGCTGCAGCATAGAAACTTGTTAAAGAACTAAAAATGTAAACGCCATTAGATGCTGGGTAGAACAAGTTGTTAGATTGGTATTTTTCAAAATTAACACCACCAGTTAAAGTATGCTTACCAGCATATTTTGTGATATTATCAGTAATGTGAAAAGTATTGTAATCTAATTTATTACCTGGTGTGAATGGATCAAAACCTACAGAAATGTAAGTTGATGTACCATTTAAGATATCAATTGTTGGGAATAAAGCACTTCTATACTTTCTGTCTTCAATTTGCTTGTCATAACCAATGATCAATGAATTGTGTAAAGTATTAGACAACTTACTATTCAACTCTAATACATAAGAACGGGTGTTATCCATAATGATATAACCGCTATTTGCAAATGCCATAGATAATTGCTGCGTAGTTCTGTTACCATTACCAGCTGAGTTAGAGTTAGAAATATTAATTTCTGCCTCTGAATCGTGTTGTACATAACGTGCTGTTAATTTATGCTTATCGTTGATGTTCCAATCTAAACGTACTAAGAATTTCTTACTCTTGTTGGCATTAGAATAACCTTCCCAAGCACCTGTGTTGTATGCAAACTTCTCTTTCATGAAATTAGACAAAGTCTCCATATCGGTATAAGTTGGTCTACTGATTTGCGTACCTGTCGCTTTTGGAGAACCTGTAGAAAACCAAGTTGTACCTGGCTCTGTACGCTCTAAAGTTTCATAGTTACCAAAAATGAATAATTTGTTTTTGAAAATAGGTGCTCCAAGACGGAAGCCACTTACTTTCTCATCAAACTTAGAAGCGACTACTGGAACACCAGCAGCTTTGTTACCTACATATCTTGAACTATTGTCTCTTTGTGTTTGATAGTAAGAACCTTCGATATCATTTGTACCAGATCTTGTTACTGCATTGATACCTGCACCAGTAAATCCGCTTTGACGAATATCGTAAGGTGCAATGTTCACTTGTAATTGCTCCAATGCATCCAATGAAATGGCAGATGCACCAGTTCTACCTCCAGCTTGTGCAGTTGAACCTAAACCAAAACTATTATTGAACTGAGAACCATCAATTGTAAAATTGTTTAAACGAGCATCTTGTCCTCCAAATGAAGTTCCGTTTCCGTTCGCATTGTACTTTGTAATACCATCGATTGTTCTTGCTCCAGTAATAGGAATATTTTGCAAGTCTCTTCTGGTGAATTGTTGAGAAGCACCAGTTCTTTCTTTAGAGAATAAGCCACTTCTATTACTAGAAACAACCACTTCTGCTAAGTTTGAACCAGTCGCTAATAAAATAAAATCAATGTTGCTTGCCACACCTAAGTTGGTGCTTAAGTCTGCTACTTGATTGTTTTTATAACCTACATAACTTGCAACTACGGTAAATGGTCCACCAACTCTTACTGCTGGGAATACGTAGGTACCTGTTTTGTTGGTTACTGTTTTGTAGGTTGTACCTGTTGGAACGTGCGTTGCAACAACGGATGCACCAACTAATACCTCTTTTTTTTCATTTACAACAACACCAGAAATAGATGATGTGGTAATTTGAGCGAAACTGATGATGGTCATCATACAGCTTGCTAAAAACAAGATTGTCTTTTTCATTTGATTTGATTTGATGCCGCAAAGCTATACCGAATCAATAAGCATCAATGCCTTGAAACGCCCAAAAGGCAAGAATTAATACTAAGTTAATCTAGGATTACATCGTCCTTTTATCCCGATTTTGTTTACTAATATAGACGTTTTGTATACTATAAATATAACATAGTATAAAATAATATAATATATAAAAATATTACTCGATTTTTGAGTATATATTATAACAATTTGTTAATTTTTGGAATATATTCGTACTCTAAATAAAAATCAATCACATGAGAAAAGTTGTTTTATTGTCTTCTCTTGTTTTTTGTTTTGCACTTCAAGTATTGGCTCAGGGCTCTAAGAAGATCTCTGGAAAGATAGTTGACCAAAAAACGAAGCAAGGATTAGGAGGCGTAACAGTGAATGCTGGTAAAGTGAATGCTTTATCTGATGCAAATGGTAATTACCAAATTAACGTTACAGATCAAAAGTCTGTAAATTTTAGTATTATCGGATACGCAAAGCTTTCTAGAACTATTGGTGCTGCTACTACAATTAATGTTGAATTAGCATCTGTAGAAGCGGTGTTAGAAGAGGTTGTAATTACAGGGTATGCGCGTGAAAACAAATCTAAATTCGCGGGTGCCGTAACTACAATTAGTGGTAAAACTGTAAATGATGTACCAGTTGGTTCATTCGACCAAGCTTTCCAAGGTCGTGTTCCAGGTATGTTGGTTAACTCTGGATCTGGTCAACCAGGTTCTAGTGCGCAGGTTACTATCCGTGGTATCAAATCTATTCAAGGTGCTGGTGCACAGCCTTTGTATGTATTAGACGGGGTGCCAATTCCTGCATTTGACATGCAAACAATCAACCCTGACGATTTCGAATCTATTACTGTATTGAAGGATGCGACAGCAGCTGCAATCTATGGTGCTAGAGGAGGTACGGGTGTAATTGTTATTACTTCTAAAAGAGGTAAAGCAGGTAAAAACGTTGTGACTTATAAAACACAATACGGTATCACTCAACGTCCAAGCTTTGACAGAATGGACTTGATGAGTACACGCGAGATGTTAACTTATGAGGAAAGAGAAAAAATAGTAGGTACTCCAGGATGGAACTGGTCTGCAAATAACCCTGCAATTCCTACAGGTATGACTGCAGCTTCTAAGAAAGTTTCATTAGATAGTTTGAGTCTTATTGATATTGATTATGCAAATATTTTTTATAGAGAAGGTATTTCAAAATCGCATGAATTAACTTTAAGTGGTGGATCAGATAGAACGAAGTTCTTCTTATCTGCTGGTTATTTTGACCAACAAGGTATTGACTTAGGTTCTTCTTTAAAGCGTTATACAATTCGTTTTAACTTAGACCATTCTACCGATAAATTTACTGCTCAATTCAATAGCAGTATTGGTTATTCTAAGTCTCAATTAGCTGAGGGTGATGCTCAAGGTAATTCTCCTAGAAATCCATTCCAAATGACTTATAGAGCTAAGACTTATGAGAATCCATACAAGCCAGACGGTTCTTTAAACTGGGGTGCAAGTTCTTCTATGGCCTACAAGCAAGTTGCAAACTTGTTAGAAGGTTTACAGAATACAACTAGAGGATATGATCAAATTAAAATGGTAGGTAATGGTTTATTGGCTTACAAGCTTTTCCCAACCTTAACAGTTAGAAATAACTTAGGTGTGAATGCTTCTAGCAACTATATCAACCGTTATGTGAATGCAGATTCTTATATCGGTTCTTTACAATCATTCCAATCAGGTATAACACAAGAATCAAATACAGTGACTTCTGAATTCATCAATACTTCTTCTGTTGCATACAATGAGAAATTTGGTAAATCTGAATTAGAAGCGTCTGCTAACTTTGAGATTGTGAGAGGTTTCCAAAGAGGTTTAGGTTTTACTTTGTATAACTTAGACAAGCGTTTGACTCAAACAGGACAAGGTGCTACAGCTTTACCAACAAATGGTGCTGCTACTTATCCTCAGAATGCATCAAGTGCAAAATCTGGATTTGGTATCCGTTCTTATTTTGCTACAGCAAAGTATACCTATGATAACAAGTACTCTTTAAATGGTAATATCCGTCGTGATGGTACTTCAAGAATCGTAAACGATGAGAATAGAGAAGTAACTTCTTGGTCTGCTGGTTTTACATGGAATGCTTTACAAGAGCGTTTCTTGAGTAAGCAAAATATTTTCTCTGAATTGAAAGTGAGATTGTCATTTGGTATCATTCCAAATATTGGTTCTATTTCTACTTCATCTTACGGAGCAGGCTTACAATCAATCACCAACTATCAAGGACCTCAGGTGCCTACTTTTGGTACAACTTCTTATGCTGGTTCTACCATCGGTGGTTTAGCGCCTAATGGCCCAGGTAACCCTAATTTGAAAATTGAAAGAATTCAAAAATCAAATATTGGTATCGACTTTAGTGTATGGAATGGTCGTGCTCGTTTTAACTTAGATGCATATGACGAGAAGACTTTAGACTTATTTGTAAACCAACCATTGTCTGGTACAACTGGATTCTCTAGTTTGTATATCAACGCTGGTAAAATGCAAAACAAAGGTTTAGAATTAAATGCGAAAGTGGATGTGATTAAAACACGTGATTTTGGTGTAACACTTGGTGTGAACCATTCTTACAACGTGAATACAATTCTTGATCTAGGTGCTGTGAATGAATTCTTCTTAGGTACATTCGTGATCAGAAAAGGCTTGCCTTATGGATCACACTATACTTACAATTACTTAGGTGCAGATCCTGCTACAGGTGCTCCAAGATATGAAGCACCAGATGGTACTGTAACAAATGATGTTGCGAAAGCAGGTCAATTTGCTAAGTTTGGTAACTATTTACCAAAGCATCAAGGTGGATTTGATTTTGAATTCCGTTACAAAGCGTTTTCAATTAATGGTTTATTCTCTTATCAGTTTGATGTGGTTAGAAGTAACAATACAAGAAACTGGATCACAAGAGGTACTGCTGGATACCAATCGATTGTTAGAGGTTCAAGAGAGTTAATTGACAACCAATGGCAAAATCCAGGTGACAAAAAACTTTTCCAAAAATCTACATTTGACAGAGGCTTTACTTCTTCTGACTTAGAAGATGCGAAGTTCTTACGTTTCAGAAACTTAGTTGTTGCGTATCAATTACCAGCAATCAAGGGTCCAAATGGTAAGCCATTGTTTACTGGCGGTAGATTGTATGCGCAAGGTCAAAACTTAGCAATTTGGAGTCCATGGAGAGGTTTAGATCCAGAAGATAATAACAATATTAGTTTGAACGAATATCCTAACCCTAGCATGTTTACATTAGGTTTAGACATTAATTTCTAATCAACTAAAAAATGAATAAAATGAGAAATAATAAATTGGTTATAGGTTCATTCTTAATGTTATCCCTTTTTGCTTCTTGCTCTAAGGTGATAGATGTTAACGAAACCGACTTCATCGGCGGAGACGTCGCTTTGAAGACCGTTGATAATGTTGAGTCTGGCATCATTGGTGCTTACGCAGCTATGAACGTAGAAATGGGCATCTTGTTGAACAGCGTTTTTGCCGACGAGGTAAGAGTTGCTGAGTTTTACAATGCTGCCACTGTTCATGAATGGCAATATGCATCTACAGATATCTCTTTAAGAGATAGCTATACTGCATTTCCTTTGTACTACAGAATTATTGACAGAGTAAATAGAGTATTAGTTGCTTTACCAAATGTGAAAGCAACTACAGCTGCTCAAGAAGCAACTAAAGCTAGAGTGAAAGGTGAAGCCTTATTCTTAAGAGCTTTTGCACACTTTGAATTGTATCGTTTTTATAGCAATACTTCTGACGGAGCTGCTTTAGCAGTGGCTTATATGGAAACGCCTTCTTTAACGCCTGTTGCTAGAATGACCGTTGCGCCTTTCTTTGTAAAATTAAATGCAGATTTAGCTGCTGCTAAGTCTTTAGTGCCTGCTGCAAATACAGATATATATAGAGCATCTAAGCATGCGGTGACTGCATTGCAAGCTAGAGCTGCTTTATATGCTAAAGATTATGCGAACGCTGCAACTTTTGCAACTGAATACATTGCTGCATTCCCATTGGCATCTAAAACAAACTTCCCAGGAATTTGGAAAGATGCAAACAATAGCGAATTGGCATTTAAATTAAGCAGAACAACTACTGCTGGTGGTAGAATTGGTGGTTTGTACAGAGGTACATCTGCAAGTGCTGCCAACATTGGTACAGTAACTTGGAAGCCAACTCAAGCTTTGTTGAATACTTATGATCAAGTAAACGATATTCGTTATGCTGCTTACTTCTTTGAAGAGCCTTTACTTAAAGCAAGTTCTTCTAGAAATTTAAGTGCTATTTTAATCAATAAATACGCAGGAACGGCTTACGGTACTGCAGGTGAATTATTAGCAGACGCTAAAGTATTCAGAACTGGCGAGATGTACTTAATTCGTGCAGAAGCAAGAGCAGAAACGGGTGATTTAACTGGCGCTGCTGCTGATGTAAATGCATTAAGAGCTGCTAGAATCAATAACTATACCGACGCTAGCTTTGCTACAAAAGCTGCATTAATTGATGCAGTAATGCTTGAGCGTTTCAAAGAATTGCCATACGAAGGTCACCGTTTCTTTGATGCAAAAAGAAGAAACTTAGCGATCACTCGTTTAGCGGTAGATGCGCAAGGTACTGCCTTGACATTGTCTGCTGGTAATTTCAGATTTATCTTGCCTATCCCTAACTCGGAGATTCAAGCAAATCCATTGATAACTCAAAATCCAGGTTACACGAACTAATTTTTATCAATTTTGTTAAAAAGGGCGCCTCAATTACATTGAGTGCGCCCTTTTTTTTATCTTGCTTATAGCATCCCTATTTTCATGTCAACCATTATTCAATCCTTCTTATGAACAAGTTTATCTTCATCCTCTTTTTTTCTTGTGTGACCCTTCCAATTTTTGCACAAACAATGACGGGCAATGCCATTCCGAGTGTGCAATTTGCCGATGCCAATGGTAGACTACTGCCAGCTAGTGGTGCTGGAATCAATGGCACACCCTATGTGTTTGAACAATTTGGAATGGGCAAAGTTATTTTTGTCAATGGCATGGAATCGGTGGATTCTAATTTAAACTATTCTTACTTTGATCATAAGTTATATTATACTCAAAAGAAAGGTTTGTATGTGGTGAATCAACAAGCAAAAGCTTTTGTATTAAATAGTGTAGATAAAGAAAACAAAAAAGTATCAAAACAATTTATGTGCTTATTCCCGACTGTGGACGATAATACGCCTGCTACTTTCTATGAACTGTTGGGCACTGGGGATAATTTTCAGTTATTAAAATATACACATAAGCGCATAAAAGAAACGGTTGTATATGGTGGCGCGCCCACTAAAGAATATGTGTCGGATGATTTATTTTATATCTATGATAAAGCAGCAAAAAAAATGCTTTCATTGGGAAGTAGTCATTCTTTAAAAGCAGTCAAAAAGGTTTTACCAAATGATGCCGCTCAGATAGATGCAATCATCAATAGCAATAAATTAAATCTTAAGAAGGAAGAAGATATGATTCAATTGCTGCAACAATTAAAGGCCTCATCCAATTAAAATATACACAATGCATTTTTATCGCATCTTGTTGATCCTCTCTTTTTTTATGGCACATGTTAATGTACAAAGTCAAGTAAAGCTTGATGCGAAACTTAGCAATGAATCTTTGTATAGACCTCGTTTTCATTTTACGCCCAAGCAAGGTTGGATGAACGATCCTAATGGGATGATTTTCTTAAATGGACAATACCATTTGTTTTTTCAGCACTATCCAGATGGAACAGTATGGGGTCCAATGCATTGGGGACATGCCACAAGTAATGATTTAGTGCAATGGAAAGAACAACCTATCGCGCTGTATCCAGATTCGATTGGGATGATTTTTTCTGGCTCTGCTGTATTGGATAAAAACAATACCAGTGGCTTAGGTCGCGGTGGTGTTGCGCCCTTGGTTGCCATCTATACCCAACACAATATGCCTGGTGAAAAAGCAGGCAGGACTGATTTTCAAAATCAATCAATTGCATATAGTTTAGATGAGGGAAAGACTTGGACGAAGTATGCAGGCAACCCTGTGCTTAAAACGCCGAATTTAAAAGACTTTAGAGATCCAAAAGTAATTTGGCATGAACCCACTCAAAAATGGATCATGAACTTGGCAGTTGCTGATCATGTTGAATTTTATAGTTCACCTAATTTAATGAACTGGAGGAAGGAATCCGAAATAGGTAAAAATTTATTTGCACATGGTGGTGTTTGGGAATGTCCAGATTTATTACATTTTAATGTGAATGGAAAAACGATCTGGGTTTTATTGGTCAGTATGAATCCAGGTGGACCTAATGGTGGTTCTGCTACACAATATATAGTGGGGGACTTTGATGGTCATGCATTCAAGCCTTATGCTACCGATATTAAATGGATGGATTATGGTCCAGACAATTATGCGGGCGTGACTTTTTCAAATGTAGGCGAAAGAAATATTTTAATTGGCTGGATGAGTAATTGGAACTACGCAAATGTCGTGCCTACAGAAAAATGGAGAAGCGCTATGACGGTGCCTAGGGAATTAAGTTTAGTACAACAATCTTTAAATGCAAATGCTAATTCAGATGAATTCCTTTTAGTGTCTAGTCCTGTCAAGGAATTGAAGAATGCTTTTACTGAAATAACCTTAAAAGAAAATAGTATCCCAAATCGTATTGACCTAAAGGATATTAAAATAAAAGATTTTGAAATCATCCTTTCAAATACATTCAATGAAAAATTAGTTGTTGGTTATCATGCGGACAAAAAACAATTTTATATTGATAGAACGAATGCTGGGGTTTCAAATTTTAACCAAGGGTTTGCTGCAGTAGCAGTAGCACCAAGGCTTTCATATGCAATGAAGATGGACCTGTCTATTCTATTAGATAAAACATCCATCGAATTATTTGCAGATGGCGGACGCACTGTGATGACGGCTTTGTTTTTCCCAACTTTTCCTTATACAAAATGGGAATTAGTATCTAAAGAAAAGATGGCTCCAAGCTCCATGAATTTATATTCCTTTAAATAGATAGCAAACTTTTTAAGCCTTCACTTGTTATTTCTTTATGCAACAATTCACTCCTGCCGAATGGCAGTCTTGGGAAAGATTTTACAGGGCTAATTTTATCAATAGTTTAACTGGTTTTAAATCGGCCAGTTTAATTGGCACCATCAATGCGCAGGGTGTGCCTAACCTAGGGATGTTCAGCAGCATCGTACATATTGGATCTGATCCTGCATTAATTGGTTTTATCAATCGTCCGGTGGCTGCCGCGCCGCATACCTTAGCCAATATCAAAGCAAATGGGTTATATACAGTGAACCATATCCATGCTTCATTTATAGATAAAGCACATCAAACAAGTGCTAAATACCCAGACGAAGTCAACGAATTTACAGAAGTGGGATTGACCGAGGATTATATTGATGGCATCCATGTGCCTTTTGTGAAAGAGAGCCCAATCAAATACTTGCTTTCCCTAAAAGAGATTGTCCCTATTACATTGAATGCCACTTTTTTAGTGATTGGTCAGCTAGAGCAAGTATTAATGGATCCATCCCTTCCACCTACTGCAGATGGCTTCTTAGCACTTGACCAAGCAGGCTCCATTTGTAGCAATGGTTTAGACGCTTACTATAATACAAGCCTGATTGATCGATACGCTTATGCCAAACCTGGTAAGTCGGCTGAGAAATTATAACTGCAGAAGCTCAAT
>Ga0209088_10000956_pt1 | contig 19454 bp, 19 predicted proteins | sample S_140625_EF_Meta_FD_187324 | JGI IMG/M metagenome (GOLD analysis project Ga0209088, IMG submission 187324) | Freshwater microbial communities from Lake Simoncouche, Canada to study carbon cycling - S_140625_EF_MetaG (SPAdes) (version 2) | ecosystem: Environmental > Aquatic > Freshwater > Lake ... | reverse complement strand
CCGTCAACTTCTTCAACAAGTCCCACAGAATGGTCTAGCCCTGATCAATGCCGATGATCCCAACGCCCTCGCAGTCGCCAAGGACGCCCCATGCGAGATATTGGAAGTTGGTTCCGGACCCCAAGCCGCTGCCCGCTACCACATCTTAAAAGAGGATGACTCCGGATCTCGCTTCACTATTCATGGACACGAATTTCATCTTCAGCTACCAGGCCGACACAATGTCCATAACGCTTCCATGGCAATCTGTGCCGCGCATACACTTGGCGTCTCCCTTGAAAAGCTTGCTTCGATCTTAACCCAGTTCCGCGGAGTCAGGCGTCGCCTTGAAGTCCGCGCTGAGGCAAAAGGCATCACGATTGTCGATGATTTCGGCCATCATCCCTCTGCTCTTAGGGAATCGATTGCCGCACTCCGTGCAAAATATCCCGGCCGTCGCCTTTGGGCTCTCTTCGAACCACGATCGAACACCACCCGACGCGGTATTTTCCAAAACGAACTCGCCCAATCTCTCTCCGCCGCTGATGGGGTCTATATTGCAGAAATTGCCCGCAAGGATCAGATCGATCCGCAAATGCGCCTCGATCCAAAGAAAATCGCTGATGACATTCGCAAAGCAGGTCGCGAATCCTTCTACCTTCCTGGTCCAGAAGAAATTCTCAAAGATATCCTTCCCCGACTCAAATCAGGGGATGTTGTGGCCGTATTTACTAACGGCAGTTTTGGAGGACTTGTGGATAAACTTTCTGAAGCCGTAAAGAATCGCTAAATGTTTTATCTAGCTAACCGCTGGGATCAGCGTCTTCACATCCACCCCGCGAAACTGGAACAACTTCGCAATGGTTTCCTCAATTACGTTGTTTGGGCAAGAAGCTCCAGCTGTTACGCCGATCTTCACCCTTCCCTTGGGCAACCAGTTCATCGTTCGTCTCTCTTTTTGAGCGTGCTGATCATAGTGTTCAATCTCATCGGTAGAAATCATGCGAGAACTGTTCCGAATAAAATAGGTCGGCAACTTCGCCTCACCCATCTCCGCTAAATGGCTGGTGTTGCTGCTATTGTAGCCACCCACCACCAGGAGCAGATCGGGAGGGGTCACTAAAAGATCCCGTAGAGCATCTTGCCTCTCTTGCGTCGCCCCACAAATCGTGTCGAAAAACCTAAAATGTTCGCCCGTCTTCTTCTCCCCATAACGATCCTCGATCGCCTTCTTCAGCCTTCTCTGCACTTCCTCCGTTTCACCACGCATCATCGTAGTCTGATTGGCTACACCCACCGCTTGTAAATGCTTCTCCGGATCAAATCCTGGGGAATGAGCTCCTTCAAACTTCTTCAGAAACTCACCTTGATCACCTCCTTTGCGGATATAATTACAAACATAATCAGTCTCCTCTAAATTATAAACCACCAGATAGTGGCCCAACCCATCGGTGCTCAATGCCCGCGAACTGGTGGCCATCGTCTCCTCGTGGGACGACTTTCCATGAATGATCGAGGTCACTCTTTCTTTATTATACTGCCGAACTCTCTTCCATACGCTCATCACGTCCCCACAAGTCGTATCCACAGTTTGGCAACCGATTTTTTTTAACTCATCCATCGTCCCCACCTCTGCACCAAACGCCGGCACAATCACCACATCCTCCGCCGTCAATCCTGTTAGATCATAACCTTCTTGATGACGCTTTAGGGATTGAATCTTCATCTCGCGCAGTTGCTCGTTCACCTCGGGGTTATGAATAATTTCCCCCAACAAAAACAGTCTCTTGTCTTTAAAAACCTTGGCCGCCGCATAGGCCAGATCGATCGCTCGCTCCACCCCATAACAAAAACCGAACGCTTTCGCTAAAACAACGGTCATATCGGAGGCCTCCAATGCCCGCCCCGTGGCACGTACATACTCCACCGCGAGACTTCGATAATGCTTCTGCACTTCCGCCGCCACCGCCTCCATCACCTCAGGCGTCCGCAAATTAACCTTCTTGGGTGCAGGTGCCGTAGTTGTGCTCATCTCGATATATTACTCCCCAAAAACAAGGGGTCGAGTCCAGACCATTGAAAACACTACTTCTTACCCTTCAATGGGTTAGCAACGATCCACTCCAGAATTCCTTTCTGAGCGTGCAACCGATTTTCAGCCTGATCAAAAATATCCTGCGCGCGCTCCTCAAGAATTTCCGCGCTGATCTCTTTACCCCGATACGCAGGCAGACAGTGCAAAACGAGCGCATCCTTCTTCGCCAAACCCACGAGCTTTCGATTGATCTGGTAGGGAGCAAAAATCTTCTCCCGCTCCGCCGCCTCCGCCTCTTTTCCCATCGATACCCAAACATCCGTATACAAAACATCTGCCCCTTTTGCCGCACTCATCGGGTCCTCAGTCCAACTCACATGTTTTCCAACGGAAGGAGGTCGAAACTTTTCAGGAGCTCCGCACACCAACTCAAAATCAAAAATCTTTGCCGCTTCTGCCCACGACCGAGGCACATTGCACGCCGCATCCCCAATAAACGCTACTCGCTTACCCTGAATCGATCCCCGCTTCTCCTCAATCGTGAAAATATCACTGAGAATTTGGCATGGGTGCTCATCGTCCGTCAGCGCGTTGATCGTTGGAATCTTGGCAAACTCGGCAAACTCCTCCACGTCCCCCTGCGCAAAGGTTCGAATTACCGCCCCATGAACCATTCGCCCCATGACCCGTGCCGTATCCCGAACCAACTCCCCTCGTCCCAACTGAATCTCCGCCGCACTCAGAAAACTTGGCACCCCACCCATTTCCCGAATCGCTACCTCAAACGAAACCCGCGTTCTCGTCGAAGCCTTGGTAAAAATCAACGCCCAGATCTGGCCCGACAAAGGCCCCGAGGCAGAGACTTTCTTTCCCCGAGCTTTTTTAGCCCGCTTCGCGAAGCCCAAAATCTCTCGAGCCTCCCTCTCACTCATTCCCGCCAGCTTTAAAAGATGCCTCATAGGGTCGCCTCCACTTTTTTGATAGCCTCCTCCACCTCTTTCTTCGTTACAGAGTACGGGGGTAAAAACCGTAGAACATCCGAACCTGCCGGCACAACCAATAACCCCTGCTTCGCCAGCGCCTCTGCCACTTCCGCATGACTTCTCCCTTTCACCGTCACTCCCACCATTCCCCCAAAACCTCGGACCTCCCCGACCCAACCCCTCCCCCCCAAGTTTCCTAATCCTTTTTTTAACTGCTCTCCCATCTCCTCAATGTGACTCCCCAATCCCTCTTGCTCAATGATCGCTAAAATCTCCAGCGCCACCGCACAGGCTAAAGCCGTCCCCCCATAGGTGGTTGCATGACTTCCCGGTCCCAACACATCCGCCAGCCTCTCGCCAAACCAGACGGCGCCAATCGGAAAACCACCCCCCAAACTTTTCGCCATGGAAACCGCATCAGGCAAGAAATCGGCCTTCTCTCCCGCTCTCTCTAAAATCATCTCGTAACTCTGAAACCGCCCCGTCCGATAGTGGCCGCATTGCACCGAATCCATCAAGAGACAGACCCCCCGCTCTTTCGTAATCTTCCGTAATCCCAAAAGATACTCCGCCGTTGCAGGAATCACCCCACCCTCCCCCTGAATGCCCTCCACCATCACCGCCGCTGTTTTAGTGCCTATCGCCCTCTCCACAGCCCCCAGATCATTAAAGGGGACATACACAAATCCAGGAACGACCGGACCAAAGCCTTCCCTCAACCTTTCCTGACCCGACGCCGCAATCATTCCCAGCGTCCTTCCATGAAAAGAGTTTAATGCGGTGATCACCTCATATCTGCCCTCTCCAGATCCCAACTTTCTGGCTGCTTTTACCATCGCCTCATTCGCCTCGGCCCCACTGTTGCAGAAAAACATTTTTCCTGGCCCCGTTCGCTTCACCAACTCCTTTGCCAACTCCGCCTGCTTTGGGTGAAAGAACAGATTCGATACATGCACCAACTCCTCCCCCTGCTCCTTCATTACCTTGGCCAACCCGGGATGAGCGTGCCCCAAACAGTTCACCGCAATCCCACTTCCAAAATCTAAATATTCGTTGCCCTCAGCATCCCATACTCGCGCCCCTTTTCCCCGCACTAGAACAGGCGCCGTGGCCGACCTCTTGTACGACGGCACCACATGCCGCGCGTACTCCGCCCGTACCTCCTGCGAATCAATGGTTAGATTTTTCTTCAAGAGCCAAGAGTAATGCCAAAAACCCGTTCGGCCAATCCCAGCTTATCGGGCAGCCCAGCGGAGAAGAACCTCAGTCTGCTCCCAGCCCATACAGGCATCTGTAATCGAAACCCCATATTTCAACCCCTTCGGCCCCTGCGCCGGAATATCCTGACGCCCCTCAAGAAGATGACTTTCCAGCATCAAACCCAAAATACCTGGAGCGCCCGACCGTTTCTGCTCCACCACACTTTTCCAGGCCGTCTCTTGCTTCGTTGCCTCTTTCCCGGAATTCGCATGACTACAATCCACCATCAAACGCTCAGGAAGGCCGTGTTTCTTCAGCGAATCCCGCGCCGCCCCCAAGCTGGATGGATCGTAATTTGTCTTGTCTCGCCCACCACGCAACACGAGATGGGTCGAGCTGTTTCCCACAGTCCGGATGACACTCGTCGCCCCCTCTCCATCAATTCCGACAAAAGCGTGAGGCGCCTTCGCGGAAAGCATCGCATCGACCGCAACCTGCAAACTTCCATCCGTTCCATTTTTGAAACCTACAGGCATCGAAAGCCCACTCGCCATCTCCCGATGGGTCTGACTCTCCGTTGTCCTAGCCCCGATTGCCGCCCAACTCACCAGATCCGCTAAATATTGAGGAACCACTGGATCCAAGAACTCTGTTCCCGCTGGAACCCCCATCTCATTGATCTCAGACAAAAGTCTGCGGCCCGCTTTTAATCCACCCTCCAAATCCAAAGTGCCGTCTAGCCCAGGATCATTGATCAACCCCTTCCACCCCACCGTGGTCCTTGGCTTTTCAAAATAAACTCTCATCACCAGCAGGAGTCGATCCCCCAGCTCCTCTCTCATACGATGAATCCTCCCCGCGTACTCTAAAGCAGCCTTTCGATCGTGGATCGAGCACGGACCCAAAATTACCAATGGTCGAGAATCCCTCCCCTCCATCACACCCTCTACCTCCTGCCTCGCCCGCTGAACCGTTGCCTCCGAGACTGGGCCCAACGGAATCTCCCGCCGCAACTGAGCAGGAGAAATTAACGGGCTCACCTCCCGAACCCGAAGGTTCGTTAACTTAGGTGCTACTGGAAAAGGGGACACAGTGCTCATCCTATAAACCTAGTCGATTTGCCCCCATTTGGAAAACCCGATTCCAATCTCGCTTTTCCAAATCATCTGCTCAATATCAACAGCTTATGCTAAAGCGCATCGGCGTGATCACTTCAGGAGGCGACTCTCCAGGCATGAATCCAGCGATTCGCGCAATCGCTAGGACCGGCGTAAGCCTCGGCATCGACGTTGTTGGCATCCAAAACGGGTACCAAGGGATATTCGATCGTGAATTTATGCCTCTTGGGGTGATTGAGGTCAGCGGACGCATTCGTGACGCGGGGACAATCCTCTCCACCAGCCGCTGCCTCCACTTTAAGGAGGAAAAATCGCAACTTCAGGCCATTGAGATTCTTAAAAAGGAAAATATCCAAGCCCTTCTCGTTTTAGGTGGGGATGGCTCTCTTGCTGGCGCCGCCGCACTCTCCAAACTCGGCTTTCGAGTCCTCGGTCTTCCCTGCTCAATCGATAACGACCTCTCAGGAACCGAGATGTCGATCGGAGTCGATTCCTGCCTCAATACCGTTGTCCACCTGATCGACATGATCAAAGCCACTGCGGCCTCTCATAACCGCTGCTTCGTGATCGAAGTCATGGGCCGTAACCATGGCTACCTAGCCCTCATGAGCGCCATCGCATCAGGCTCTCAAATCGCCGTGATTCCAGAGTTCCGATACGACATGGACAAAATTATTGAAAATCTCACTCGCCGCCGCCTTCGCCGCCATAACAACAGCGTTGTGGTCGTAGCCGAGGGCGCATGTTCGGGCCAGGAATTTATGAATCGCCTTCTAGATGCAGGAAAAAACAAGTTAGAGCAGGAGGTTCGTCTTACGGTTCTTGGCCACCTTCAACGCGGCTCCCCCCCTACATTTTCTGATCGCTTCCTAGCGACCCGCATGGGGGAATTCGCCGTCCTCGCCCTGAACCAGGGAGAACACGGATCGATGGTCGGACTTCTTCGGAATCGGATGAACTTAACCGACCTTCAGGAAATTAAAGGCCACCGCCCCCCCTTGCCTGCCGACGCAATCCGCCTCGCCCGTAATCTTGGCATGGAAGTCGGCGTCCCATCCGAAACATAATTGATTGCTTGGATTATTTGATCGGGGCAGAGATCGCCTTAAACGTCCCGTTATTTTTTGCTGCAAGAGCTTGAAGAAATTTTGTCTCGGTTGGATTCGACATATATCCGACTGTATGAATCGAAGGCACTGGGGCTCCTGCTTTTTTATAATAATCAGTATAAATATCTTTTATTCTTTGGATTAACTCGGTTTCTTTAAATACTTTTCCACTCGATTCGACAGCTGCCCCATCGACTTTAAGTTTTGGCGGAGTGGGTTGCTTGGGCTCCTTCGGCGCTCCAGGTAGACCAGCGATCTTAATCCCATAATCCACCTCCTTACCTTCACGGATCTTCCCTTGTCCCTTCTTTTTTGCCTCTTCTACTTTTTCAACCTGCTTTGCGAGAAGATCCTTATACTTTTCTCGATAAGCTTTTAACTCCTGCACATAGACCTCATAGTCCTTGCGCCATTCAGCTACCTCGTTTTGATACTTCACTTTATCACTTTCAGACATTGCAGCATTCTCCATTGCTTTCTTGGCCTGCTCTCGTCTGTCCTCGGCTACGATTGGTGCTTTGCCGTCCGTAATTAAAAAGATCGTGTCTGCCAAACCCTCAAAAGCGGCCAGCAAGCCTAAGTCGAGTCGAGTGGACGGTTTATCGCTCCCAGGATCGTTTTTGATCAATCCTAGATTTTGAATTGAAGGCTGATAGTTCCCTTTTTGTAGTCCTCTTGTCTGTACGCTAGTATTAAAAGGCTCAATGAACAGGGCCGCTGCTTTTTTGTTTTCAGGATTTGCTGGAACGGCTGTTGGCTGAAATCGTGTCGCATACTCAGCCGCATATAAAACGATATTAAAGTATGTGTTCTCATCTAAACTCTGAACCATTTGTTTTAAATTGTTTTTAACTAGGGCGAACCCTGACAAACCTCCGCGTTGTGCCTCTAGCATGCTGTCCGAGAGGTCGATCACAAAATATACATTGGATCCCTCTCCCTTAACCCCAAAGAAATTCACCGACGATGCTTTGGCGCCCGATCGCGCTCCAGGCTGGCTTAACCTCTTCTCAATTCCAGTCGATGCAGGTGCAGCCAAAACAGGAGGCGCGGCCTGAAAAGACATTGAAGGACTTACAACTCCGCTCACCGCCAGTACCGTATCCGTCTCTATGGCTGGCGCGTCGGATGGAGTTGGGTTTGTCTCCATAGTTGTCTCTTCAACCATATCAGGCGCGTTCTCAGGAGGAGCTTCCATTCCCACATTCTCTGCGGGCACTCCACCCTGACTCGTAAAAGGCATCCGGGGGGACGAACCCTTAAATAAGGTATAACTTCCAAACCCAATCAAAAGAAGGAGATGAACCGCAATCGCCACGGCCAAACTCCCGCCAAACAGCATCTTGTACCTTGCTAAAAAACCACCTGCTTCCCCTTTGGCCCGCTTTTTTGAGTCAGCGCCCGCGAGCTTTCGTTTCTCCTCTACCGGCACTTGCATCGATAGAAGTCTGAACTAACCCCGCGGTAATCTCAAACCTTTCCCCTAAACGATCGTATGAGGCGTCCCTCACCCCTCCAAAAAAAAGCATCTCGTCCAAACTGGCAATCCAACTAGCCTTGAATAGGTGGACGTCTACCAAGTCGATCAGCAGCTGGTCTCATCCCCCCTACCCGATGTCACAGCAGAGGTTCACCACGCACTCGATCAACTCGGCCAAAAACCGCCCCAGGGTGAAATTGCTATCACCGCTGGAAGCCGTGGCATCACCAATTTAGTCGCGATCACAAAAGCTACTGGAGATTGGCTCCGGCAGCACGGGGCAAAACCTTTCCTCGTACCCTCCATGGGCTCCCACAACGGGGCCACTGCCGAAGGCCAACGTAAGATGGTCGAATCTCTCGGTCTCACCCCCCAAGCCACCGGCATGGAAATCCGCTCCAGCATGGAGTGCGTCCAAGTGGGCTCTGTCGCGTCAGGAGATGTTTGGATGGATCGTCACTGCTTCGAATCCTCCGGCGTACTCATCCTCAATCGAATTAAACTTCACACCTGCTTCTCGGGTCCTGTGCAAAGCGGTCTCACCAAAATGATGGTCGTAGGAATGGGTAAAATCCGTTCTGCTGAAACTTTCCACTCCGCCCGACCCGACCGCATGCCTCGCATTTTGGAGGAGATGGGTTCCCTTCTCGTCAAATCCGGAAAGATTTTTGCAGGACTTGCTATTCTGGAGGATGGATTTGATGCCACAGCCGAAGTTCATGCCCTCCCGGGCGATCAGATTCTAACAAAGGAGCCCGCCTTGCTCGAACGGCACCGCCACTACTTTCCTGCTCTCCCGTGCCAGAATCTGAATGTCCTTATCGTCGATGAAATTGGAAAAACGTATAGTGGCACTGGAATGGACACGAATGTGATCGGACGACGGGGAGTTCACGGATACGAAGACCTGACACAACCGAAAATCAAGATCATTGCCGCCCTCAAACTTTCTGGACAAGCCCAAGGCAATGCCCTCGGGGTTGGTCTTTCCGATTTTATTACACGCCGACTCCGCGATTCGATCGACGAGAAGAAAACCTTTATCAACGCTTTCACCACCGGCGACATGCAGCGCATGGCCATTCCCTGCACCCTCAAGGATGATGAAGAGCTCATCGGAAAAATTAGTGAACGTTTTGGAAATAGCCGATGGATTCTCATTCCAAACACTCTGCACCTTGAAAAGATTTTTGTGAGCGAGGATCTAGCCAAAGAACTTCAGGGACACCCGCGCTGCCGTATCTCTTCAACACCAACCCCACTATCTTTTTCGGATGGCCAGCTGTCCCTTTTCCATTAAAAAGGATCCGTTTCCTTCCTACTTCCTCAGCTTCGCCACCATCGCTTCCCAATTCGGTTCTGGAGTGAGATGACACCAAGAGAATCTTAACGCCCCCACAATCTCATCCTTTTCCAGTCCCATCGCCTTCAATACATGACTCGGTTGATAGCTTGCCGACGTGCAAGCAGAACCATTCGAAACAGCTACCAGATCGCGGATTCTGACCATCGCTTCTTCTGCACTGATCTCAGGGAAGGAAATGTTGGCGGTATGCGGAAGGATCTGCCCCTCTTCGCCATGAATCTTTGGATTCAACGGAGCGATCGCCTGAAGAAACTTTTTTCGAAAATCGCGACATTTCTTCTCCCGAGCCCCGTGCTCCTTCTCCCCCAATTCTGCAGCCAGACCCAATCCAGCTACCAAAGGAACCGGTAAAGTCCCAGGCCTCAGCCCCTGCTCCTGTCCCCCCCCATATACCAAGGGCGTTAGTGGGGTCTTCTGTTTTTTCCTATGACGGACGATAAGTACACCCACCCCCTTCGGGCCGTAAATCTTGTGACCGCTTGCACTAATAAAATCGATCCGCTGGTCTCGAAGCGTTGGAATTAACTTTCCAAATGTTTGTGCAGCGTCCACGTGGAACCAAGCAGGGTGATCCTCCAATCCTTTGGATACTTCCGAAATCGGCTGAATGACGCCCGTCTCATTATTCGCATGCATTAAGGAAACCAGTAAAGTGGACGGCCTAACTCTCTGCAGTAGCTGTTTCGAATCCACCCGACCCCTGGAGTCCGGAGCGACCCAATCCACCTCAAACCCGTCTTTCGCAAGCATCTCGATCGGCTCCAAAACTGCCTTGTGCTCAATTCGTGTGCTAACGATATGGGTTTTTCCATGACTCCGCCCCCAATTTGCTAATCCCAAGATTGCTAAATTATTACTTTCCGTTGCGCCACTTGTGAAAACCACCTCATCACTTTTGGCATCAACCAAATGTGCAATCTGCGACCGCGCCCGATCAACCGCCTCCTTCGCCCTCGCTCCAAAACCATGGGTACGACTTCCCTCGTTTCCGTACTCTTCCTCAAAGAAATGCCGTATCAGCTTCCCCACCTCCGGTTCAATCGGGGTGGTCGCGTTGCAGTCTAAATAAACGGGGGCCGAGTGGGACATAAAGGGGAAAGTATGCCCCAAAAGTCGCTCCTTTCCAATAACGCTTTCCGGCCTGAAGCAGGGTTTGTCTCCACCCCTTTTCCTGTCCTACAATCTCATCTTCGCCGGAGTAGCTCAGTGGTAGAGCATCTGTTTCGTAAACAGAGGGTCACGGGTTCAATCCCCGTCTCCGGCTCATTTTTCTAAAGACCAACTCTCGCAAGCACTTTCTCTGCCACCTCAATTCCACTTTTCCAAACTGACTCAACTCTCGACTCAGAGACCGAGTCCCCACACAAATAAAGCCCGTCAGCCAAAATAGAAGGCTGCTCGGTACCACGACCCCTTCTTGCATAACGCCAACGATGCCCAAAAGTCGCACCCCTTTTATCTACGCTCAGCCCCCAACTCTTCTCCAAGCGTTCTGAAAGATCTCTCAACCACTCTGAAGGGTCTTTTTCTAAAAACTTCTGGCTGTAGGCCGTGGATGCCTGAATCACATACACACTTTTCCCGCTTTGGATTCGACCCTCCTTTACATTCTCACAGCCCACCCAAGCAAGAGGGTCCTGCCCCGTTGAATCCAAAGTAGCGTACTTCAATCCATCCCACGGGATCAAATATTCGAGGCAAGCTGTAAGGTTAGGCTCAAAGGCAACCTCACTCTCTCTCATTCCGAAGAGAAGCGCACTCTGTGGCCAAGGAGCCGAGCTCACCACCCCGTCATAGAGCTCGCCCTCTATTTTCCACTTTTTTCCAACCGCAAGCACCTCCCTCACCTCCACCTCTTTTCGAACCTCCACACCATCGGCCAATAAAGAACCGATCCGATTATTCCCTTTTGCCAAATAAAACCTCTCCTCCCCTTTACGGTAAATCTTCCCACCCACCAAAATCGGGGCCTCAATCTTTCTCAACTGCTCTCCCACCAACTTTTCTACCTCTCTCTTCACCTCCGGATCTCGCAGGGTAAAATATTGAACTCCTGTATCGACCAAGTGCTCGCCAAACTTTCGCGAGGAACAGCGACCCCCCAAACTTCGCGACTTCTCAAGTACGACAACCCGATGGCCCGCCTCTGCCACTTTTCGGGCACACACGAGTCCACTGATTCCCGCTCCAATGACCGCAATTTGCATACTCTCTTCCTGCCATACCCTCGCCGATCTACCAGCCCCGCCTTTTCCCCAGCCCCCTTTGCCCTCTAGGATGTCTTTCTTGAAAGCAACCCTAGCCAGCATACGTACCGTCTATGCAGATCTTGCCCAGAGACCCGTTCAGCGGGACTGCATCCGCCGAACCGAATGTTGCCAGTTTAAACTTACCGGAAAAATCCCCCAACTAACCCGCGGCGAGGCCCTTCTCGCCGCGCAAGCCTTCCGTGCCACGGGGCGAAAACAGCTGCCTAATCCCACAGACGGGTCCTGCCCTCTTCTTCACCCACAAACCCACCAATGCATGATCTATCAAGACCGACCTTTTGGTTGCCGAACCCACTTCTGTCAGGCCGCCGGAGGTCCCATGGAGCGAAAGGAGGTGCTCGACCTCATTCGGACTCTTGAGCAGATCGACTCACAGCTAGGAGGCGACGGACCACACGCACTCCCCAACGCGCTTTCGTGGGCCCTGACTCAAAAGTGATCACCCCCCGGATCGTCATTGCTGGGGGCGGCGCCGCAGGCTTTTTTGCTGCTATCTCCGCGGCCGAATCAAATCCCCAAGCCCAAGTCATCCTTCTGGAGAAAACTCCACACCTGCTTGCAAAAGTTCGTATCTCAGGAGGGGGCCGTTGCAATGTCACTCACTCCTGTTTCGATCCCCGCGAACTAGCTACTCGCTACCCACGAGGCGGTCGTGCCCTCATCGGTCCCCTCACACGCTTCGGTCCGACCCAAACGGTGGAGTGGTTCCACGCTCGCGGTGTCACTCTAAAAACCGAATTGGACGGCCGAATGTTTCCCATCACCGACACCTCCCAAACAATCCTCGACTGCCTTACCCAATCAGCCCGCAAGGCCAACGTAAAGGTGCTGACCGAAAACGGTGTTTCATCCATCCAACCATCCCCTCAAGGCGGTTTTATTATTCGACTCGATCAAGGATCAACGATGGAGTGTGATCGCTTTCTCTGGGCAGGTGGCGGATGTCGCCCCGACTCCCACCCGTGCACCCCCCTCGGACACTCCCTCACTCCACCCGTTCCCTCTCTCTTCACTTTCCATCTTCAGCCCTCCTGGATCCACCAACTTGCAGGGCTCTCTCTCGACTCCGTCGAACTCTCCATTCCAGGAACCGAACTCTCAGAGACTGGCCCCCTCCTGTTCACCCATACAGGATTCAGCGGTCCTGCTGTCTTGCGAATCTCCGCTTGGGGTGCCCGAACGATTCACTCTCTGAAATACCATTTTCCACTTCGAATTCGCTGGCTTCCCCACTTCACCCCAGACGATATCCTGCGCGAAATTCAAACCCGCAGAGAAACGATCGGAGCCCAAATGGTCCTCCGAGCCAAATGGCCCTCCATTCCTAGTCGTCTTTGGGAGCAACTCGCTCTTCTCGCAGAAGTTACCCCCGAAGATCGTTGGGCAAAATTCAGTCGCGAGTCAGCTACCCGACTCACTCAACTCCTAACCTGCACCGAGCTCACTGTCTTAGGAAAAAGTATGAACAAAGAAGAATTCGTCACCTGTGGTGGCATTCCCCTCACCGAGGTAGACACAAAGACAATGGAAAGTCGTATCGTGCCCAACCTCTACTTCGCAGGCGAAGCCCTCGATATCGACGGCATCACCGGGGGTTACAACTTTCAATCTGCCTGGACAACTGGGTGGATCGCTGGCCGCTCAATGGCTTCCACCTAACCGGCTATCAACTTCTCAACCCAGTTCGCCCACTCCCCCGCCTTAGGCCACCGACCCCCTTCACTCCAACACTTCACCATTTCGCCTGGCGGAGCCCACACCGCAGGATCCGTTGGCCCGAAAAGAAGCCCACACTTTGCCCCACTCCACCCTGCAAGATGACTCATCCCACTATCATGACCCATATATAGATCCGAACTCATCATCTCCATCACAAGCTCAGGGAGCGCCCGATTCTGCACCCACCGGTGTTCCCCACTCCTCCAGTTGACAGGCACCTGTTTCTCCCACCCCTCCTCTACCTCCCCCCCCAACCAGGTAACCGTGAATTCATAGTTTTTGGCCAGCAGATCCAGCTCCCGAACCCAATCGGAAATAGGCCAACATTTCGATGCCCCACCGCTTCCGGCATGAATCACCCAAGTCGGCTTGTGCGTTTTCGCTTTTTTGGCTGCTTGAATTTTCTCTCCCATCAGACGCCTCCCATCTCCCGCAGCTGCTCCCAACCGCTCAATAGGTAGAGCTAAATGTTTCCATGCCGCATCCTTGGGATTCCTTGGATCGTGATTGATAAACTCCCCCGTCCCACCACACCGTTTCCAGTTTCCAAAAAAGATCTCATCGGGATCAAATAAATAGGAAATCGTTAAGTCAAACTCAGTGAAATAATCCCCCCATTCAGCATCCAGCTTCCCCCCTTTCGCATAAAATGTAGCCAAACCCGGTTGCTCAATCGGTCGAACCGCATGAATACTTTGAGGCCCTACCACCAACTCCCCAAATTTTCGAGCGACCACCATCTCAATCTCCGCCTCAGGCCATTTATCCCTCAGCCCAGCAACAGCGGGTAGGGTTAACAAAAAATCACCTAGCGCTCCCCCACGCAGAACAACAATCTTCATTCCCACAAACGGCCAGTCGGGCCTCTCCAATTAATAAACAAAGAGCCCTAAGCCAAGTAAAACCAATCCAAAAAGCAACCCTGCACCCAAAAGAAACTTTCCGCGCAGGGGAGTCGCTAAACCCCAGCCGATCGCGTCTCTCAAAAGGTACGGCGCCCCAACCATCACCATCCCCTCAATAATGATCACATACGCGTAGGAAACCACCAGCAGACGTGCGGTATCCTGCCTCAAAAACGCTGCATCCAGCATCACATCTCCCCCCAGTAGAAATAGAATTCCTAGCGACCGAACTGCAATAAACTCGCGGACGTACATCCAACTCGTAACTCCCAATCCCACAACTCCCAAAACGAAAAGAGGCCGAAAGCGAGTGTACTCCATCAGGTTAATTGTTCCCGCCAACCATGCAGACCAGCTGGTCGCCAGCGCTAAGAGAACTGCCCCGAACCCATCCCCCCTTGGAAACCCCCGCGCCCACTGGGTCGCCAGCCGATAATCAAACAACGCCCAGCCATGGGTCAACACCACCCCCAAACCCAACCACACGGCAACCTGCGCTAATGAGAAAGAGTAAATCATGAAAACCTCAATCCAGAATGGCTGGATCGGCGTAATCGGTAAACCCGGTCGATTCGACAATCCGCACCACTAAAAGTTGCCCGAGATGCCGCGCTCCACCATCAAATACGACAGGCCGATTTTGCCGGGATCGCCCTGTGAGACGATTCTCATTCGTCTTACTCAGCCCTTCGACAAGAATTTCCGTCAAAGACCCAATCCTACGTGGCGAACTTACGGCCACCTGCCGATCGAGTAGATCCAACAATAACTGATTCCACCTCTCTTTCGTAGCTTCAGGGACTTCGTTCGCACCACTCTTCGCCGCTCGAGTTCCTTCCCGCGGGGAGTATCGAAAGATAAATCCATTATCAAACTCCACCTCCTGCATCAGCTTGTAGGTGGACTGAAATTCCTCCTCCGTCTCACCTGGATATCCCACAATCACATCTGTCGTAAGTCCGATTCCCGGGCAAGCTCGTCTTACCTTCTCCACAATTTTTTGATACTGCTCCACCGTATAACCCCGACCCATCTCCTTGAGTAAACGGTCTGAGCCCGATTGTACGGGCAAGTGCAGATGCTCACACAACTTGCTAAGTCGACCATAACAGCCGATCAGATCATCCTTCATTCCCCTCGGATGGGGTGAGGTAAACCGAATTCGCTCTAACCCATCCACCGCCTGAAGCTCTTCCAAAAGCTGAACAAACGCCGATTTTCCGCCAATGCTCGGGATCTGCCTTCGCCCATACATGTTAACGATTTGCCCCAGTAAAGTGACCTCCCGAACCCCATTCTCCACCAACCCCCTTACCTCGGAAACGATCTGGGAAATCGGGCGTGATCGCTCTTTACCACGGGTCGTCGGAACAATGCAAAATGAACAGTGCATATCACACCCCTGCATCACCGACACGAATGCCGTCACCTGCTTAGGACTAAGGACGTGATCACGAATTGTAGTCTCAGAGCCCTCTTCCTCACCTACCTCTGCAAAGAACTGAGGCCTTCCCCCCAACCGAGCTTTCCTAGCTTCACCCACAAGATCAGCAACTCGATGAAACTTTTGTGTCCCAACCACCAGATCTAACCCCCTCATCTCCTTCTCTAACGAAACCCCTTTTCTTTGAGCCATACAACCGAGGAAGCCCAAAACCAATCCGGGATTCTTTTTTCGAAGAGCCTTCAAATTGCTCATCTTTCGAAGAGCTTTCTGCTCCGCTAAGTCTCTCACGCTGCACGTATTGAGTAGAATCACATCTGCGTCTTGCTCGGTTTTTGCCCTCTCATAGCCCTGATCCAAAAGATCACGCGCCACCTGCTCGGTATCCCGCTCATTCATTTGACACCCATATGTTTTTAGAAAGACCGAGGGCATGATTTGTAATACTGCCCCACTCTTAGCCAAAGGAAAATCCCGAAAGATCAACCCTACGCAGCCAATCGCTTACTAAAGTGCCCGCGAAAGAAGCGAATCACGGTCAAAATCAGGGGTAGTACAAAAAAGAACGCACCCAAGACTAGGGCAACCGGATGTACTTTTCCTCCATCCAGTCTCACAATTCCGATCCAGCAAAGCGTCAGAAATCCGATCCCCATCCCAAAATACGAAAGAGGCATCACAACCCGGTCAAACTCCCCCTTCTCTTTCAGGCGGTGAATTCGATCGATTCGAAGTTTCCAGTTCATGGAACTACTCATTTGTAAATTTATGCAAGAGCCCCCTCAACCCAAAAAGGGTCAACTCTTCTTGTCGGTTGGAATAACATGGGGGGCACCAGACGACCTCTGCACCCACCCCATACCTGCCAAACCCAACTCGAAAAGGCCGTACAAAGGCAGAAACATCAACCCCAAATTAAACGGGTCTGACGTTGGTGTCACACATGCCGCAAGTACAATCAGAGCTACCACCGCGTGCCTTCGATGCTCCGCCACTACCCTTTGCTCAAGAATTCCAAGCCGAGCTAAAATCACCATCACAAGAGGAAGTTCGAACGAGAGCCCAAACCCCAGCAGCATCTGCAGAGCGAAATCGGTGTAACTGGTCATCGTCCAACTCGTCTCCAGCCCCAACCAGCGGTTAAATTCCTGAAAGAAGCGAAGCGCGCCAGGCAAAACGAGGAAATAACAGAAAAGCGCCCCACCCACAAAAAGAAATGTTCCAACAAGGAAAACAGGGAGGAGCAACCCCCGCTCTCTTGCCTCCAGCGCCGGAAGCAAGTACTGCCCAATAAAGAAAAGAACTAGTGGAAGTGATAGTAAGATTCCCGCACCGATTCCAATCTGTAGCGTCACCGTCATGGGATCGGTTACCTGCAAGGCCAACAGAGTGCTGGGATGCGGCTGTGCAAGATTCTCCTGCGCCTGCTTAAGAGGCCATCGCAAAACCTCCATCACCTGACCAATCCCCACGACCCCTAAAATCGATCCTACACCAATCACCGCCACGCACTTCAGTATCACACTGCGCAAATCCTCTAAATGATCCAAAAAGGGCTTTTCGCTATCTTTCACGACAACTTTTTCCATCCCAATTGGGTGATCACTGCAGGTAACGGAATGTCGTGTGGCTCAGACGGCAACTCCTCCAACTCCTGCTCAGCAAAGAACATCCCTACGACTGTGGAGATTCGACTACGACGAGATAGCGCCCGATCATAGTGGCCCCCGCCACGCCCCAAACGGACTCCCCTCGAATCAAAAGCTCTACCTGGAACAACAAACAGTTCGATTTGCTCAAGAGATCTGCGGGTGGAAAGATCTGGAGACGGTTCCCACAAAGTTCCCGTTTCTGGGAGAGTGCAGGCAGAAACCTCCCACCAGGTTAACCCCACTCCCAGATCGATTTTTGGAAAACACACCTTCTTTCCCTCTGCCCAGGCCACTTTCAACAAGCCCCGCGTTTGCGGTTCATCTGTCAGGGAGAGATAAATACCCACTATCGACGCCTGCTTCCACTCCGCCCTATCCAAAAGAATTTTTTCCATACTTTGGGAGGCACTACGACGCTCCTCTTCCGACAAACGTGCTACCCGTGCACGCATCTCATCCCGAAGTGCCCCTTTTTTTATCCCAGCCATAAGCCCAGAATGCCCGATTTATCTCGCCCCGCCAACTCTACCGAGAGGGGTTGCCTGCACCCCCATTTGCCACCATCCTCTCCATCTTGAGCCCTCGGGTTGATCCTCGCCATCGTCGTCCAACTCACCGTTTTATTACCGATGTTCTTTTACCGGCTCTCTTTACCCGTAAGCGTGGTCACCGGAATGGCGCTCCCCCCATATTTCCAAAACTGAAAAAAGGACAAATCTGCATCACCTGGATCGGGCACGCCTCCTTTCTCATTCAAACCCCACAAGCCAATATTCTTATCGATCCCAATTGGGCCAACTGGCTTCTTGTCGTTCGACGCCTCCGTCACGCAGGTCTAGCCCACCATCACCTCCCCTCGATCGACCTCGTTCTCATTACCCACGCACACTTTGATCACCTTCACCGCCGAAGCCTGCGACAAATTGCAGCCAATCAACCCATCGTCGTTCCCTCAGGCGTAGGCGACCTCGTCCACGGATTGGGATTCGAAAAGGTGTATGAAATGAACTGGTGGGAGCGACTTCGATTTCCAGGTGCTGCCGTTACCTTCGTGCCCGCAAAACATTGGGGCGCCCGTAAAGTCACCGACCATCACCGCGGATATGGCGGATACGTCCTCGATCTAGGCGGAAAAACCGTCTACCACGCTGGCGATTCGGGTTACTTTCACGGATTTCGTGAGATTGGAAAAAAACTCCACCCGGAAATATCTCTCCTTCCGATTGGGGCATATCACGGCCCCAAATTCGGAGAAAATCATATGGATCCTGAGCAATCCCTCCGTGCCTTTGAAGATCTTCGCTCGAAAGTTCTTATTCCCATGCACTTTGGAACCTACCGCCTCAGTTATGAACCTCTGCACGAGCCACCCCAGCGACTCATGCAAGCCGCCAGCGAGGCAGGCCGCCTTGCCGATGTTCGCTTTTTGATCGAGGGGATGCCCACCCTATTCTAATCCCCCACGTTCCGCCCACCCCGTCTTTGCCGTCGGCCTCGCAAAAGCGACCAATCGCCCGCGATGAGTCACAAAGTTAAAGAAGTTCTTTGCATTTCCACACGGTGCGTTTGGGTTGAACTCATATACATCCACTCCTCCCCCCCTCTCCCCATCCATTCTTTGGGATGAACCTGCGACCATCGCTTCTCCATCTTTTTTTCTACCTAAATAAATCATCACGTGACTGATGGGAGGATCCCGTGGCACATCATACGTCCACTCCCAAAAAAGAAGATCTCCACTCCTCATCTCGGTCATAAGCCTCTCAGAATCCACCTTTCCACTCGCCTCAACAGGAACAGCCCGCACCTTGCCCTTTTTCTTGAAGAAGAGGTACTGGTCCGATGCCGTCCTAGGAATATCAAAACCAAATACTTTCCAAACGATATACCGAACCGTGTTGGAACAATCCATCGTGATGACGTAAGGGTGTCCAGGCGGTTGCCAAGACTGCGAATAGTTCAAGTCTTGCTTAGAAAGCCAACGACATGTCTCAACCAGTTTCTGGTGTTGCTCGGGAGTTGCCGCACCCTGCGCGAACCAAGAAGTCCATGCCAAGCTGAGGCAAAGCCAAAATGCATAACAAAAACACCTCTTCAACACCCCCCCTTCATTGCAAACCACAAACAGACCGCAAGCCCGGACGATCAGGCCTCAACAGTTTGATCAGTTCAATAAATCGAAAAAAGCCTTAGG
>Ga0209088_10000952_pt1 | contig 19470 bp, 21 predicted proteins | sample S_140625_EF_Meta_FD_187324 | JGI IMG/M metagenome (GOLD analysis project Ga0209088, IMG submission 187324) | Freshwater microbial communities from Lake Simoncouche, Canada to study carbon cycling - S_140625_EF_MetaG (SPAdes) (version 2) | ecosystem: Environmental > Aquatic > Freshwater > Lake ... | reverse complement strand
CAACGATGGATGGAAGCGCGGATCTGCCCGTTCCGATGGTGAATTATTCGGCTAAGGATGATCAACCTGCTACCACCACCTTTGACGCGATTGGTTTTGTGACTCACGAGGTTCTCTCGGCCGACTCTGTGGAGTTCAGCGATGTGTCGCTGAACTTGGTAGGTCCGTAGAACGGCAATCTTTCGGGGGGTTTGTGTCTGGTCCAAGGCTCGGATTAAATGCGGAAAGTTGTGTTCTCGAAATCAATCGTTTCAATTTTGTGATCTAAAAGACAGCGACACGCTGACCGTCAGCTAACCTCGTGTGAAAATACTTACTCCATGAATAAACGCGTTCGGGCAAGATCCTAAAACATTTTTTACTAATAATTAGCAAGTCAACAGGACATGACTTTCGCATAAGTAACTTATAAACAACATTATAAGAATAATTTACCGACGCTACTAGTTTATAAATTTATATGATTGAAAGCAATCATATAAAAGGTAAGATGGATTTCTATGAGGGTATCAAAAAATGTGGTGGAAGCTCGCAGGCAGCTGCTGGCCGATCTTTTGCAGAACCAACGATATCTCCCTTTGGAGCAGATTTGCATCCGGCTATCGATCAGTGCAGCGACGGCTCGTCGGGATTTGAGCGAGCTCGAACGGACGGGGAGAATTCGCAGAACCCCCGGTGGAGCCCTATCCGACTTTTCGGATAAATTTCCGAGCTTTGCGGAGCGATTGGGAAGGGATTCGGACAGGAAGAATGCGTTGGCCCGGCAAGTTCTGCCCCATCTTCTTTCAGGGTCGACGGTTTACATAGACGGAGGAACAACTCCTTTTGCGTTGGCTCGGCTTTTGCCTGAGGCAGAAATTCCCGGACTGAAAGTCGTGACGAACAGTTTGCCCGTGGTGGAGCTTCTGTCAGGAAGTGGGGTCTCTTTGCATATTCCGGGAGGTAATCTGGTGGCACGGCAGTCGCTTCTGATTGGAGAGCGGGCCGTTCGAGCCCTACGGGATTGGAAAATCGACGTGTGCGTTCTTGGGGCGGAAGGAGTGACGGAGGCCGGATTTTGGAACAGCGCCCCCGAGGTTGTCGCCTTGCAAAAGGCAGCAATGGAAAATTCGATGAAAAACTTTGTTTTAGTCACAGCCGAAAAAATCGGCCATCGAACGGGTGCTCTGCTGGCCTCTTGGGAAGCTGGTCTGCGACTGATCACCGATGCGACGGCGCGGCAGCTGGCTGCAGAAAACATTCCCACAACAGGAGTGGAGAAAATATGAAAGCAGCGGATCGAAACAAGCGACTCAAGCAGCTGGTTGAACTTTCCAGAAGAATTGGCACAGCCCCTGAATCCTTTGCAATCCTTGGTGAGGGGAACACATCGACCCGGTCGGGAGAAGATACGTTTTGGGTCAAGGCCAGCGGAACCTCTCTCTCTACGGCCGAAAAAGATTACTTCACCGAATGCCGCCGACCGGTTCTGGATTCCTTGTGGGAGTCTTCCGTTCGCTCCGATTCGCAGGTGGATGAAAAACTCCTCGAATCCCGAGTCAAGCCCAAGGATCGCAAACCCTCTACCGAGGCACTGTTTCACTCGTATTTGCTTTCGCTCCAGGGAATTGAATGGGTAGTGCACACCCATCCAATTGCGGTGAATGGGATTCTCTGCTCTCCGAGAGCGGCCGACTTTGCAAAATTTCGGATGTTTCCCGATGAGATCGTTTGCGGAGGAGAACAGTCGGTCCTCGTGCCCTACACCGACCCCGGCGTTCCGCTGGCGAAGGCGATCCGACAAGGGGTGGAAAACTTTGAAAAAGAGCAGGGGAGATTGCCTAGGATGATTCTACTTCAGAATCACGGACTGATCGCCATTGGGCCAAGTGCCGGAGCGGTGGAGGCCACGACAAAGATGGCGGAGAAGTCGGCGAAAATCTTTCTCGGAGCCGCCTCGCTAGGCGGGCCTGTGTTCATGCCTGATGCCCAAGTTCTTAGAATATCGGGTCGGCCGGATGAGCTTTATCGTCAAAAGGTGTTGAAGCTGGAATGAGCGCGGCCTCGACTCATCATGCCGCCGTAGATCTTGGAGCGGAGAGCGGTCGTGTAATTCTGGGGACGCTGAACAAGGGGCGACTTTCCATCGAAGAGATTCACCGATTTCCGAACCGAATGGGGGAGAAGGATGGGGGATTGAAGTGGGACCTGAGGCATCTGGAAGGTGAAATCTTGGCTGGATTGAAAAAGATCGGGGATCGGAAAATCCCGCTCGAATCGGTGAGTTGTGACAGTTGGGGTGTGGATATTGTGTATCTACCGAAAGACGGGTCTCCCGCGAAAGATCCGTTTTGCTACCGGGACGGAAGGAATGAGAAAATATTTCCGAAGGTGGTCGACAAGATCGGAAAAGAGAAAATCTTTGCACGAACCGGTCTCCAGTTCATGCCTTTCAATACACTCTATCAGTTGGCTGCGGATGGGGAGAGCGGAAGGGTAGAGGTAGGGCAAAGCTCGGCCTTTTTGCCCGTAGCGGACTATCTGAACAATTTTCTGGGGGGTCGTCCAGCCAGCGAGGTTTCCCTGGCAAGCACTACGCAGTTTTACGATCCCAAGAATCGCAAGTGGGCAGAGGATTTAGTTCAAGAGGTGGGAATTTCAACTTCGCTTCTTCCAGAGGTGGTCTCCTCGGGAACGGTTCTTGGGAAAATTTCGAAAAAGACAGCTCAAGCCACAGGACTTCCGGATTCGTGCCAAGTTGTTGCTTCCTGTTCCCATGACACCGGGGCCTCGGTGGCAGCCGTTCCTGCGGAAGGGAAAGGATGGGCTTATCTAAGTTCTGGTACTTGGTCCCTCCTGGGGGTTGAGAGCCCGAAACCTTGGATGATTCCTGCTTGTGCCGAAGCAGAACTGACCAACGAAGTTGGTTTTGGGCACAGCATCCGCCTTTTGAAAAATATCGCAGGACTGTGGCTGGTCCAGGAGTGCCGAAGAGATTTCGCAAAACAGGGACGGGAAATGGATTACAGCAAGATCACCCGACTGGCTTCAGAGGCAGCTCCGCTGGTCACCCTGCTGGATCCTTTTCTTTCCTCGTGGAATGCCCCCGGGGAAATGGGACGGAGGATTGCGGATTATGCGAAGTCCACCGGTCAGCCGGTGCCGACCTCCGACGGCGCAATGGTGAGGGCTTGTTTGGAGAGCTTGGCTTTGGCCTATCGGGAGACTCTGGAATCGATCGAAAAGGTCACGGGAGAAAAAATCAAAACTCTGCATATCGTTGGAGGAGGAAGTCAGAACAAGCTTTTGAATCAGATGGCCGCCGATGCGACAGGGCGAACGGTGGTAACGGGGCCGATCGAGGGAACTGCCGTCGGTAATCTTCTGATTCAGGCCTACGGTTTGGGGCACCTTAAGAGTCACCAGGAAATTCGTGCTGTTGTACGGGACTCTTTTCCTATCGAAGTCTTTCAACCTCAATCCAACCCCTTGTGGGAGGAGGCGTGGAAACGCTTCCAAATCCTGCGCACCCTGAAAGGAAAATAAAAAATATGAAAAACCATCCAAAAAACCGCTGGCAAGATTCCGTTGCAAAAACCCTTGATCCGGTTGCCCGACTCGTTTACCGCTCCAACCTCATCGGTGAGGATCCGACCCTGACGAATACAGGCGGGGGCAACACCTCGTCGAAGATTAAAGAGACAGATCCTTTAACCGGTCAGGAAACAGAAGTGATGTGGGTAAAGGGATCGGGTGGAGATCTGCGTACAGCGAAAAGAGACGGCTTTTCCTCCCTCTATATGGAGAAGCTGAAGGGGTTGCAGAAAAACTATCTGGCGTCCAAGACGAAGGGGCCGAAGACCCAGATCGAGGACGATATGGTGGGAGCGTATGCCCACTGCACCTTCAATCTGAATCCCCGTCCTTCCTCCATCGACACTCCGTTGCATGGTTTTGTTCCAGCACGGCATGTGGATCATACCCATCCGAACGCGGCTATTTCCCTCGCCGCCTGCGCGAAGGGAAAAGAGCTCACGAAAGAGATTTATGGGGACGAAGTGATCTGGACCGAATGGCAGAGGCCGGGCTTTGACCTCGGACTGATTCTGGAGAAATTGTGCAAGGATCATCCCAAAGCCAAAGGGGCGATTATGGGGCAACATGGGCTGATCAATTGGCATGAGGACGACAAGAAATGCTACGAACTGACGCTGGAGTTGGTCGGAAGAGCGGCAGAGGCGATTGCAAAGAAAGATCGCGGCGAAATGACCTTCAGTGGGGAAAAATACAAATCACCGGGTGAAAAAGAGAGGAAGGCCCTTTGGCTTTCGATTCTGCCCTGGCTACGCGGGAGGGTTTCCGCCCAGCAGCGGATGATCGGAACCGTTCAGGAGGATGCGACTATCCTGCGGTTTGTGAACAGCAAGGATGCTCCCCGCTTGGCGGGGATGGGAACTTCCTGTCCGGATCATTTCCTGCGGACGAAGATTAAGCCCCTCTATGTTGCGTGGAATCCGGCGACGGGCGATGTGGCCAAATTGCGGAGCCTTCTCGAGGAGGGGCTCGAGGCTTACCGGGCGGACTACAAAAAGTATTATGAGAAGTGCAAGAGGAAGGATTCCCCGGCGATGCGGGATCCAAATCCGACGGTTGTACTGATTCCCGGACTAGGAATGGTGGCGTGGGGCAAGTCGAAGAGTGAGTCACGGGTGACGGCGGAGTTTTACAACTGTGCCGTCGAAGTGATGAGAGGTGCGGAAGCGCTCGGCGGGTATATCAATCTTCCCCAGCAAGAGGCGTTTGATATCGAATACTGGCAGTTGGAGGAGGCGAAGTTGCGCCGGATGCCTCCCGAGCAGGAGCTCGCCCGGCAGGTCATCGCCGTGGTGGGTGCGGGTAGCGGAATTGGCAAGGAGACGGCCCATCGTCTAGCCAAGGAGGGAGCCTCGATTGTTTGTGTGGATCTGAATGAAAAAGCGGCCCAGGAGACTTCTGCTGAGCTAGTAAAAAAGCTGGGGGATGGGATTGGAGTGGCTGGCACGGGGATTTCCGGTTGCGGACCGGCGATTGGTCTAGGGGCCAATATCGTCGATCGAAAAAGCGTGGCCGAAATGTTGGGAGAGGCTGTCTATGCCTACGGTGGAATCGACGGAGTTGTCGTGACGGCGGGGATTTTTGTCCCGCCCGACCTCGAGGGAAGAATCCCCGATGAAAAGTGGGCGCAGACCTTTGCTATCAACGTGACCGGTTCCTATGTGGTGGCAGATGAGGCGAACAAGATATTTAAGGCCCAGGGGCTTTCGGCAAGTCTTGTGCTAACAACCAGCGTGAACGCGGTCGTGGCGAAGAAGGGAAGTTTGGCGTACGACACAAGCAAGGCAGCGGCCAATCATCTGGTTCGGGAGTTGGCCATTGAGCTGTCGCCGTTGGTGCGGGTGAATGCGGTGGCTCCGGCGACGGTGGTGCAGGGAAGCGCGATGTTTCCGAGGGATCGGGTGATGGCCTCGCTGGCCAAGTACAAGATTCCGTTTTCGGAAAAAGAAGGGGACGAAGAGCTTCGGACGCGACTGGCAGAATTTTATGCGAAGCGGACGTTGACCCAGTCTCCCATCACCCCTGCGGACCAAGCCGAGGCGGCTTTCCTACTAGTCAGCGGCAAGCGTTTTCCGCGGACGACAGGACAGGTGATTCACGTCGACGGCGGATTGGCGGACGGATTCCTGCGTTAAGGGGTTAACTCCTCAGCGACGGGGTTGGTCAGAGAACCGATCTTTTCAATTTCAATGGTGACTTGATCCCCTGGCCGGAGCCAGCGGGGAGGAGTACTGGCCATGCCTACCCCGTGGGGGGTTCCTGTCAGGATGACCGTTCCGGCGGGCAGGGTTGTGCTGCCACTGAGGAATTCGATGATTTGGGCGACGGTAAAGATCATGTCGTTCGTGCTCCAGTCTTGGACGGCTTCGCCGTTGAGAAGAGTGCGAATCTTGAGATTCTGGGGATCGGGGATTTCGTCGGGTGTGACGAGGCAGGGACCGAGAGGGCAGAAAGTATCGAAGGTCTTTCCGCGACACCATTGGCCGCCGCCGGCGTTTTTCTGCCAGTCGCGGGCACTGACATCATTGCCGCAGGTGTAGCCCGCCACATAGTCGAACGCTTTGGAGGCGGAGACATTTTTGCAATCACGTCCGATGATGACGGCAAGTTCACATTCGTAGTCGACTCGGTCGCTTCGGAGGTGGCGTGGAAGTAGGATGGGATCTTCAGGGTTTTGGATCGAGGAGATGCTTTTGATGAAAAGAACTGGGTGTTCTGGAAACTTTGAGCCCATTTCTGTGGCATGTCGTCGGTAGTTCAGGCCGATGGCGAGAATCTGAATCGGGTTCAGGGGAGTCAGGAGTTTGGTGACCTCCGCTTTTTTGCCGGTGGATTGAAGGCCGTTGAAAAGGTCGCCCTTCAAAAGAACGGCGGTGCCGTCTCTTTGAAGTTCGGAAATGGTGATTCGACCTTGGGGATCGAGATGACGGATGATTTTCACAGAACAGAGGTCCGATGACGGGGATTAAATACGTGCACCGTAGAGGACTTGAACCTCTGACCTCCACCGTGTCAAGGTGGCGCTCTACCACTAAGCTAACGGTGCGGTAGTCGAGAAACCCTATCACGGGTCGAGGATTTGGGGGAGATAGAAAATTCGGACTAGCTGCGAGACTTTTTTGATTTCGGACGAGTGAATCTAGCTCGAAAAGAGATGTGACGGGTTTCGGGCAGGATAAACTTCTTTAGTTCGATTTCGATCCATGGGGATGAGAACTGTTGGAAGGTAACTTGAGCGAGGTCGTGAGCAAGAGTTTCGATGAGTTTACGTTCCTTGGCTTGGGCAGTTTGGCGGAGGAGTTGGCTGAGGTTGAAGTAGTTGAGGGTGTGTTGGATGTCGTCGGTTTGAGCGGTTTTTTTTAGATTGGGGACGGGAACCGTGGCGGTGCAGAGAAGTTTTTGAGGGTGAGCTCGCTCCTCTTGAGGAACTCCTATGTGGCAGAGGAGTTCAAGGTCGACCAGGGAGAGAGACGGAGTCATGAGGGTCTGGGACGACGAATGATTGAGTAGATCAGAAATATAATTTCAATGAGCGCGAAGAGGCCGACATAAAGTTGGCCGCCGTTGCCAAAACCGTAGCTGTGGAGGCCTTTGCCGAGGACGAAGTTGACTCCGTACCATGCCATCAGAATGGTGAGAAAGGAGGCGATCGAGCCAACGGCAAGCCCGTATCCGCCCCACCAGCCGCCGAGTCGGCCGTGGAGGAGAATGATGTAGGCCATGAGTGCTATGAGGGCCCAAGTTTCTTTGGGATCCCAGTCCCAGAAGCGTCCCCAAGAATAGTTGGCCCAAACGCCGCCTAGAATGACTCCAACCGCCAAAAGAAAGACCCCGATTTGGAGGCAGCGATAGAGGTGCAGAAGCCAAGTATCGTCGAGAGAGGGTAAGGTTTTGGATCGGATGGAGCGAATAATGAGAAAGTGGGCCAGTGCGGTGGCGAGGGCAAAGGCTCCATAACTCAAGGTGATAGTAAGAACGTGGGTAGTGAGCCAGAAGTTACTGCGTAGTACGGGAACAAGGGGATTGAGAGAGGGATCGAGAACGGCGGGCTGAAGATCGGATGCGATGAGAGCAAGAATGATGATGGGGGAGGCGGCCAAGAGGTAGATCGAGGTTCGGTGACGGATCGAAAAGATGACAGCGAAGAGGCCTGCCCCAAACGCGACCCATAAAATACTTTCGTACATATTGGTGACAGGGGGGCGGCCTGAGATCCAAACGCGGATACCAAATCCCGCGATGAGAAGAAAAAGACCGAGCCAAGCCAAAGCAGAGCCGAGGGAGAGAAGACGAGAATCTTTTTTCCGTCCTGCCGCAAGTAGAGCGATAGAGGAGAGGAGCCATGTGATCCAGGAGAGGCGAAAGGGATGAAACTTGAGGTAGGCGACTTCGAGTTGGATTTTCGATGGGGAGATTGAGGCGCTTTCTTGGAGATCAAGGAGTTGGGCTGGGGGAGTGGATGGTTTGGCTGGGGACCAAGGTGCATCTGCGGACGAGGCGGGGGGTGGTGGAATCATGCGAAAGGCTTCCCCCGAGACGAGGGAGGAGAAGAGGCGCAGACGAAGAGTCACAGTTTGGGCGGCGGCCGCGAGGTGGGGGATTTCCGTATGAGGGCCAGCGGCTCGGGCAACTTCGGCTTGGCGGGTGAGGTCGGTCAGTTGGGGCTGGGTGGCCAGGAGACGAGGGGGGAAGTGACGGGTATCGGGTGGGAGATTTAATATTTTTCGGAGGGTGGGGTCTTCGACAAGGATGATGGGTTCATTTTCCCATCCAGCGGGTTGAAGCCAGAAGGAGAGAATGAGTTGGCGGGAGTTGATTTTTCCAAGCTTGGGAAGGGAGACGGATGTACGACCGGTGAGGGAAGCTGTGAGCTCTTGAGCAAAGGAGAGAAAGGGTTTGAGTCGCCCCCTGTGTTGGATGATGAGGGAGTCGTAGGCGGGGTTGTTCTCGGCCAAGGAAGCGGACGTTTCGCTTTGGACGGGAAGAGTAGAGAAAGCCAGGGCGAGGAGAGGAAGGAGGATACGAATCATTTTTAGGTTCGGGTGGTTGTCTCGCGACGAAGATAGAACATAGAAAAGATGCCCGCGACCATGAGAAGAGAACCGCTCCATTTCAAGAGCCACCCTGGGTCGTGAAGGACTTGGAGGGTGGTACGATTGAGATTTTGCGGATCCCATCCAGCTTGGGAAAATTTATAAGAGAGGCCTGTGATTTGAGGGAGAAGGCCGGGGGGGTAGGTGGCGGGTTGATTCATCTCCAGTTGAGCGGGTACTTCGACTTTCTTTTGATCGTCGTTGAAAGTGAGGTTGGCGCGGAAGTTGGCTGGCTCATCGGTGCCGGGGTCGCGAGGGACTTCGAAAGAGTCGAGGCGGATGGAGAAGGGTAGGTTTTGGAGTTCGAGGCCAAAGCCGATGCGGGATGTAGCGTCTGGGGTGGTCAGGACTGCGGAGGTTCCGGAAGCGATCCAGCGGGCGGGGCCTCTGGTTCCGTTGGGGGAGCGTAGGTGGGCGTGGAGGGCGGGGCGAGTGGCGGTGGGATCGGGGGTGGGGGAGGAGAGAGGTGTGGTGAGAGTTTCGAGGCGGGCATTTTTTTCCAATGCGGTCCAGCGGACCGACCATCCTTTCCAACCGGGGGAGAAGTCTTGGCCAATGCGGATGGTTCCGCGAATGGCGGGATTGGAGGGGGAAGTGGCTAGGAAAAGTAGGGAGTCTGGGGTGGGACCTGGGGAGAGGGTGAGGCGGGCGGGAGCGGTGTCGGGCAAAGAGCCTTCGAGCATAACCAAGATTGCGGGATTGATAGGTTGATCCCCATCGGAGGTAGGTTGGCCACCTTGGAGAACCATGTTGGGCCAGTAGCGGGCGACGAGAATCTTTGCTCCAGAGAAGTCATCCAGAGTTCGGTTAAGAAGATCGGTGAGTAGGTAAATTTCTCCTGAGCCGTCGGGGCGGAGAATTTCGACTTCTAACGGATCTTCCGATTTCCGCGAACCTAGGAAGAAGCGAAAGCCGCTGGGATTGCCGGTGGTGTTGTGAAGGATCGGTTGGGAGGGATCGCGGGCGAGGACCATCTGGGTTTCTCGGTAGGTGGCTGTGGTGGTGGGTCGAGAGGTGGTAGGCAGATTGGGAAGAAACTCAACATCGGCTAGTGGACCCAGATTGGCGCGGGAATCGGAGGGGGAGTTAAGGATAAGGGCTATACGGATCGGTTCGGAGCCGAACGGTCCGGTAAATTCGAGAGTGATTCCGGGGTTCGAGGATGAGGAGTCTGGGGAGAGGATTGTTTGTTCGGTTGAGCGGGCGGTGTAACCGTCGATGACTAGTTGTACGTCAGATCCTGGAAGGGGAAGAAGGCGAGGACGATCCGGGCGAGGGGTACGGACTTCGGGGTCAAATGGGGTGGAGAAAAGTTGGCCTGTGGACGGGCTTTCGACGGTCAGGCGGGGTCGATCGAGAAGGACTTGGGTTGCGGGAGGGGCGCCGCGAGAGAGGTCGAGTGAGCCCTCGAAACCGCGGGCTCGACCAATCAAGGCTCCTCCTAGAAGAATAATGATGCCTGCGTGGGTGATGACGAAGCCAATGTGGTGACGTTGCCAAGGCCAACGAGTTGCGGCGGAGCAGATAAGATTGAGACAAAGGAGAACAAGCCAGAGATTGAACCAGGGAGAGCCATAGACGTAGGCGCGAGCCACGCGGGCACTGAATCCAGACTCGAGAAAAGTGGCGGCGGCACAAACCCCGGTGAGGGTAATGAGAAGAAGCATGGCTAAATGGATCGAGCCGAGGGCGTGAACGGCTCGCCAAACGGGAGAGTGGCTGCGTCTGGATTGGATCTTCTCTTCACGAGATTCGGGCAGTGGCATCCTTGGAGAATAGAGGGAACTGGGGGAAGAACAAGGGGGGCTACTTTACGCACAGGTTATTCCCTAAGTTGGCGGTCTTTGGTGGGGAAGGAGTGGTCGATTGAAGGCTCGGAGAGGAGGATTTTTGGGTGAAGTTTTTCCTTATTCTGTTTCTTGGGTTGTTGTCTTGGGGGTGGAGTGGGGAGATGGGGCAACCGGTACGAGTAGGGAAAAAGTTTGGATATGGGGATGGGGCGGGTGGGTTTTCAGTTGAGCCGAGGTGGGATTGGGCGTGGCCTTTGACGGAGGGAAGGGCGGGAGTCAGAGAGGGGCGCAACTGGTATTTGCTGGATGAGGCGTTTCGAAGAGTGGGGGCAAAGCGATATGATTGGGTCGGGCCTTTTTATGGAGGGTTGGCTCCTGCCAGAGATGGAAAGCTTTGGGGATTGATCGACCGAAAAGGAGAATGGGTGGTGAAGCCCTATTTTTCCGATGTACGGCCATTTCGGGGAGGTGTGGCGGCGGTACAATTGGGGGGTCAACCCGGCTTGGTTGATAAAACCGACTATTTCGAGGGAATCGCAGGGATGGAATTGGCTTCTCCCGTAGGGGATCGGATGGCACCAGCTGGAGTTGGGGGAAAGTGGGGATTAATCGATGAGCGCGGAAACTTTGTGGTGGAGCCCAAATATCAGGAGCTGGGAGATGCAAGCGAGGGGTTGATTCCTGCCCGAATGGATTCGGTGTGGGGATATTTGGATTGCATGGGGATTTGGAAAATTGAGCCACAGTTTCTGCGGGCAAAAAGTTTTTGTGGGGGTTGGGCTCGGGTAAGCTCGCAATCTGGCAAAGATGGGTGGGTCAGTGCGGATGGCCGATTTATGACTCGGCGACCCGATTCGATCGTAACGGCTGTCGCACCGTAAGGGGGGTGAGTTAAAGAGCGATGGTTTGCCCTTGTCGGGCAAATGCGACGGGGAGACCGGACTTCTGGGCGAGGCTTTGAAATTCTTTCTCCATTTTTGCGAGAGTGGAGTCGGAGTGGGTGGGATCAAAGTGTGTGATGAGAAGGCGGCGGGCGTGAGCCTTGACGGCCTCGTGCAGGCAAAGTTCAGGAGTGCCATGGCCCCAACCGATCCGTTTTTTATGCTCAGCGGTGGTGTACTGGCCATCACAGATCAGGAGATCGGTTTCCTGTGCAAGTTTGTGTAGTGGGCTGGGAGGAGAGGGGGGAGGTTCATTATCGGTTGCAAAAACAAAAGAGCACTTTTTTGAAGGGTTTTGGATTCGATACGCGAGGCAGCCGCCAGGATGGGAGACGGCGGCTGCGTGGATGAGAAGGGAGTCGTTTCCAGAGGAGAGCTGGATGGGATGGTCGGGGATTATTTCGTGAAAGGTGATCTTGGCTTGAAGAAGTGGAAATCCTGCAGGAAAGAAAGGTTCGCTTTGCTGGGCGTGGAGGGATCTCTCGATTAGGTTGCCGGCGTGGGCTCCGGGGAGACGGGGGGAGTAGATTGTGATGTCGACATCAGGTAGGAAGGCTGGAGCAAAAAAGGGAAAGCCTTGGACGTGATCCCAGTGGGAGTGGGTAAAAAGAAAGGTGAAGGAGCGGCGGCCTTGAGAAATCCAATCGAGACCTGCTTGGCGGAGGCCTGAGCCTGCATCGAGGATGAGAAGGTTATCCTTTCCCCAGTCGAGGCTGAGGCAGGTGGTGTCTCCACCGAATTCGTGGGTGGGGTGAGAGGGTGTGGAGGGGGAGGGGATACTCCCGCGGGTACCCCAAAAGTGGAGTTTCATCTCCCCCCTTTTTGGACGGGAATGGCACGAGCGAGAAGCAGTATATTTTTCCCGCCGACGCGGCGACGTTCGATTCGGTCGAAACCTTTTTTTATGAAAAGCGTTCCCCAGCCCCCTTGCCCCATTTCTCCAGGTTGACGGTTGCTGGTGTGACCCAAGGGAAACGCTTTTCCATGGTCGGAGATTGTAAAGATGAGTTCTTGGGGAGAATGCTCTACGTCGATCTGGACTTTGCCCGGACGAGCTCCATATGAGTGAACGTGGATATTGGCTAGGGCTTCATCAAAAGCGGATAGGATTTCGCCGATTGCGGGAGAGTGAAAGCCGGCCTTTTGGCACCAGTTTTCGGCGAATGAACGGAGGCCGTGGAGGTGGGGGGGAGCAAGCTCGATTTCTATGGACGATTCGAGCGAGCTTGTTTCCTCTGACACGGAAGAAATATTAGTCGTTCGGAATCGGCCCAGGAATGACCTTGTCGGTCTTGAGAATTGATTCTTCTGACGGCAAGCGGGGAACGGGTCCACCCCAGAGTAGGCGCCAAGGCTTCCTAGCCACGGTACCCATGAAGGTCTTTCCGTAGGTGGCAATCACTTTAAAGTTTTGTATGACATTCTTTAGATCGTGGATCGCTTGATAAATGGCTGAGTCATTTTTACTGAGGAGTTCGTTGGCTGAGTCGATAAGCTCTTTCCCAGAAGTAAGCACCTCATCCAAATTGGCAGTGTGCTTGCCATATAAAATCGTTCCGGGGGGTAGGGCGGGATTGATCACTGGGCCGGGTTCAAGGTTGAGATATTTCTCTGCGAGGACCGTGTCAGAAACAACTGACGCACTTGTTCCGAGGCGCAGAAGGGGGAGCTCATGGCGGATCTCGACTACGACTCGAATCGAGCAACCAGGAGATTCTTTTGTTCGCTCTATATCGGTGAGCGGGCGAATGGAGCGAATCCGACCGGCGATGGTCCCCGCATAGCGAACTTGTGCCTGACGATCGAGTCCTACAGCGCTGGGAAGATCCACGGTTAAGAGGGCCTTGGGCCGGTTGAGGTCGGTCCCTGAAATTGCGATCGAGAGGGCGCCGAGTAGAACCAAAGTGCAGAGTATGACTGCGGCGGTGATGAGATAGTCGGATCGTACAGTTTTCATGACTTTGTTACAAGAGGGTTACTATTCAGCCCTTTTCAAGCAGGTGTTTCAAGTAATCATCTTGCGATAAGCGGAGAGCGATAGGGCCATCGGCCTCACCCCGGACAAACTGCTGGAGAAAAGGGTCGGGATTGGCCTTAATTTCATCGGGGGTGCCCTCGGCAACGATATCTCCTTGGCGGGGTCCGTTACCCAGCATGAGCATGTGGGTGGCAATACGGAAACAGCTGGTCATGTCATGGCTAACGACCACGGCTGTTACCCCAATCTTGCGTGTACTGTCGAGGGTCAACTGGTCGACCACGGCGGTCATGACGGGATCGAGACCCGATGTTGGCTCGTCGCTGAACAGGAGTTCGGGATCCAGTGCGAGGGCACGGGCGAGGCCGACTCGTTTGCGCATTCCCCCGCTAAGTTCGGAGGGTTTGAAATTTTCGAAGCCTGTGAGACCGACGAGCTCAAGCTTCATCTTTACAATCATTTCGATGAGGGAGGGGTCGACTTGGCTATGTTCTTGGAGAGGAAGGGCGATATTTTCACCGACTGTCATCGATTGGAAAAGGGCACCGAACTGGAAGTTCATTCCAAAACGAAGCCGGATGCGGTCGAGCTGTTGGGGGGAGGCTTTTGTGATGTCCTCACCAAAGAGGTGGACCGAGCCAGAGGTGGGCTTTTGAGCGCCGATGAGAATCCGGAGAAGGGTGGTTTTTCCGCATCCGCTTCCTCCCATGATAACAAAGGTTTCACCTTTGCGGACTTTAAAATTCAGCCCATTAAGAACCGCCCTACCTCCGTAGGATTGAACGAGATCTTTGACCTCAAGGATCACATCGGACGTAGGGGCGGCTGATTTCGGGGTCGGGCTCATACGGCGAAGAAAAAGAGGCCTGTTAGAATGGCGTCGGCAATGATGATCCAGAGGATCGAGTAAACAACGGCCGAGGTGGTGGCCCGTCCAACTCCCTCGGCCCCTCCTTCAACATTGAGTCCTTGGAAGCAGGCAATGGTAATCAGAATGTGTGCGAAGACTGCGGTTTTAATAATTCCCGAGTAGAGGTCCCATAGTTCGGGTCGTTGCATCGCGCGCATAATATAAAAGGAGCTGGGCATTCCCATATCGAGGGTGCAGACCATCCATCCTCCTGCCAGGCCAACGCAGGTGCCTAAAACGGTCATGCAGGGGAGCATAATCATTAGGGCAATAAAGCGGGGAACGACGAGATAACGGATCGGATCAATGGCCATGACTCGTAGCGCTTCGATCTCCTCGTTCACCTTCATGGTGCCCAGCTCTGCGGCCACTGCGGAACCGCTTCGTCCCACGACGATAATAGCGACGAGCAGGGGTCCCAATTCTCGCATGAGGCTGAGAGAGACGAGGTCGGGGATAAAGCTGTTGGCACCCATTTTACCGAGTTCGGTCGAACTTTGCATCGCAAGGATGAAGCCGACGCTGAGCGAGACCAAGCTGGCCATCGGGATGGCTTGGACCCCAATCCTGATAATTTGGGATAAAATTTGCGAGGGAATGAGGATGCCGCGGCGGGTGAATCCGTAGAGAATCCAGGCAAAAATCCGAAGGTTAAGAAGACCGTAGGTCTGCTTGCTTCCGCCCGCATTGAGAAGATTTTCGAACGAAAATTTCAAGCGGGACCACCGGCCAGAGCCTTTCGTGCCTCGGCCTGATCCGGGAAGATCGAGAAGACCTCGCTGAGGCGGACGAGATCAAAGGAGCTACGAACCCGCGGGGTAAGGGAGCAGATAGCGAAGTGGCCAGAGTAGGAACGCGCGCTTTGATAGTATTCGATCAGAGTGGCGAGGCCCGAGGAGTCGATATAGGCCACGGAGGTGAAATCGAGGAGTAGGCGAGGGGTTTTGGCTTGGGCCTTCGCGCGAAGTGCGAGACGTAGATTTGGAGATTGGTTTAAGTCCACCTCCCCCGTGACCGTGAGGATAGTGATCTGTCCATCCTTTGATTCGACGATCTCCATTTATAAAAATATATACGTTGTGGATGGCAACCCAAGAGGAAAGGTACGGGTTTTTAACTGGAATCGGGGAGGGTTTGTGTGGAGTGTGGGGTATGAATTTAGCGAATCTCTTTCGTCCGCCTCCGATGGATCCGATGTTAAAGATTGTCTCTGAGGTTACGATTTTCCGTGATTGTAATCGTGCGGAGCTAGAGGCCTTGAAGTTACATCTGCATGAGAGACATTTTTTGGCGGGTGAGATTGTTTTTGATGAGGGGGAGGAGGGTGAGGGGATGTATGTGGTGATCCGTGGCAAATTGCGAGCCAATCGCAAGGGGCTGCTTGCGAAAAAAATCTTAGGGGTTATTCAGCCAGGGGAATCGTTTGGTGAGATGGCTTTGCTTGGGGCGGGGCCCAGGATGGCGACGGTGGTGGCGGAGGAGGACACAACGGTTTTAGCGATGTTCCGGCCTGAGCTGGTGGCTTTGGCCCACGCGCGGCCACGATTGGGGTATAAAATTGCCATGGGAGTGGCGCTGGTTTTAGAAACCCGGTTGCGAAGAGTAGCGGAGGGGCAGTCGCCCGAGCCTTCATCCACGTGAAGGCGGGAGGCTCGTCCGATCGCTCATTGGAGCATCCGATCATTTGGATTGCGGTGATTGGTGGGGCTCTGGGCTCAATTTTGATTTTGAAAGCGGTAGCTTGGCTCGCATTTCCGCTAATTTTAGCAATCGTCCTCTACTATTTGGTACAGCCCTTACTCCAGAGTTTGCAGTCGGCAGGGGTGACGCCGGGACAAGCATTAGGAATCTTTTTGGGTGCGGCAATCGTGATGACGCTGATCTTTTCCCTGACGATTTTGCCCTCGATGCTGAGCTCCCTTTCTGAATTTCAGAACCAGATTCCGACTTATTGGGACAGGCTTCAGATTGTCATACGGGATAATTTACTAGCACTGGAGGGGCGCTTTTCATTTGCGAAAAACGCGAAGTTGGCTGACGGGTTGGAGGAGCAGTTAAATCTTTTTCTAGCAGGTTCGGGTAAGGAGTATGTGGCGGATGTGGCTCTTTTCCTTTTGCACTGGTTGCCGAGCCTTTTACTCGTTCCATTTCTGACCTTTTTCTTTTTGCGGGATGGAACGGCGTTTCACCGTTTGGTTTTACGTGCGGTGCCGAATGCTTTTTTTGAAAAGACACTGCTGCTGTTTGATCGGATGGATGAGCAGATGAGAGCTTATTTTCGAGGAATGTTTGGCCTGACGATGTTGGACACGGTGAGCTTAGGTTTGGGGCTATGGTTCTTGGGACATAAGCCAGGAATCTTCGGTTTTTGGGATGCGATGTTTCTAGGTTTAATTTGTGCGATCTTTGCTTGGGTGCCCTACATCGGCTCGGGCTTGGGTGGAATTTTGGCTGTGGCCACTGTTGCGGTGAAGGCACCGCAATCCAGTGGTTTGATGGTGGCGGTCGTTTTGCTTTTTCTGGGGGTACGGCTGCTGGATGAGTTTGTCTACACACCTATGACAGTGGGGCGGGCGTTACGGATGCATCCATTGATCACGGTGATGATGATTTTCTCGGGGGGTATGTTGGGTGGGGTATATGGGCTCCTTCTCGCGATGCCGCTTTTGGGGATCTTTAGTGTTTTAGGCCAAATGTTTGCTGAGGTCTGGTTCGATCCCCGCTTGCGGGCGCGGTATCACGCCCGGGGAATGCTCGAAAAGAAGTTGGCATCCAAAGACTTGGGGATTTGACGCCTTAGGGGAGACTGGGCGGGAAACTTGCTCCCAAGAGGGGGTCACGGCAGAGTGTTGGGATGGCAAAAACGAGAGCAAAAAAATCGGCATCCAAGAGTTCCACTTCCAAAGATCGGCACCATTTTCAGGAGGTGATTTCACATGCGGAGGAGTTGATTCAGTCCACAGCTGGGGAATTGGGAGAGAAGGCACAAGAGGTGCGTCAGCAATTGGCTCGTAAGATCGAGGCGGCCAAAGAGCGCTTTCAAGATTTGGACGATGTGAAAGAGGCGGCGGAGGAAGGCATGAAGGAGGCGGACCGGGTCATTCGCAAGCATCCGTACGAATCTGTGGGCGTGGCTTTGGTGGCTGGGTTGCTGCTGGGGGCTCTCTTGAGCCGGCGATCAAACTCATGATTTCGGCGCTTCGAGATTTAGCTTTGACCTCCATCCAACTGGTGGAGCAGCGGCTTCGTTTGTTGGGGGCGGAATTGCAGGAGGAGAAGTGGCGAGCGGTTGAGGCGATCCTATGGTTAGCCTTGGCTTTGGGGTTAGGGGCGTTGGCTTTGCTGGTTGCTTCCTTGGCGGTGGTTCTATCGGTATGGCCGGATCCGCAAGCGAGAATTTTGGCTTTGGTAGCACTGGCTCTGCTTTATGGGTTGGGTGCGTTGGGCGCTTTTTTGCGAATGCGAAAAAGAGTGATGGGAGAGGGAATGCCTTTTTCCGATACAGTGGCGGAATTTCAGAGGGATAGGGAATGGTTGAGCTCCCGGCGCTGACGCGGGCGCGGGAAATCCGCCAGGCGTGTCAGGCTTCCACGAGGCAAGCCAGTGTGGATTTCCAAAAGGCGTGTGAGGATGCCTCGAACCTCGGAGTTTGGCTGGATGAGGGAGAAAATATTTGGCGGTTGAGTCGGCAGTGGGGTGGGCCTGTGATGGGGATTGCTTCTCTTTTTTTAGGTGGGAAAAAATCGTCCCTGGCTCCGATGGGTTGGGTGGCGCGGGGATTTGCCCTTGTGCGGTTCATTTTACAAATAAGAGCGGTGTGGCAGGGGCGAAAAAGTTAAGGAGGATGATTGGATGAGACTGGTCATTAAAATTGGAAGTAGTCTTCTGGCAGCACGCGCTGGGGGGTTGGCGGAGTCCAGAATGCGCCAGTGGGCCAAGGAGATCGCTGGACTGCGGCGGGCTGGGCACGAGGTGATCTTGGTGAGTTCGGGTGCGATCCGGGCAGGAATGCAGGCGTTGGGCTGGAAAAAAAGACCGACTTCACGTCCGCAGATGCAAGCGTGTGCGACGATTGGCCAACCTCTGCTGATGAAAGCCTATGGATCAGCGTTGGCTCCTTACCGAATTTTAGCGGCGCAGATTCTTCTTACCTCGTGGGACTTGGATAGCCGCAAGATTTACGAAAACACGCGGGCAACTTTGCACACTTTAATGAAGCTCAAGAATTGTCTGCCGATCTTTAACGAGAATGATGCCCTCTCATTTGAAGAGATCGCATTGCTGAATGCTTTTGGAGATAACGACAGGCTCTCCGCTCATGTAGCGATCCTGGCAAAGGCAGATCGGCTGGTGATTTTAACGGATGCCCCGGGATTGATGAGCCGGCCGGATGGTTCAGGGACTTTGATTCGGAGAGTCAAAAAGATCGATGCCAAGGTGCTGGCGTGTGCGGGTGGGGCAGGAAGTGCCGGATCGGTCGGGGGTATGGTTTCGAAGTTGGAGGCAGCTCGTCAGGCCATGGGTCGAGGTGTGGTTGTGGTGATTGCAGATGGACGAATGGATCGCGTAGTTGCCCAAAGTGTGGATCGTATCCCGCCGGGGACATGGGTTGCGAAATGAGTGAGATTCGTTCGGTTGCTGGCCGTGCCAAAAGTGCTGCACGCGCACTAGCTGGTTTTGGAACGGAGGAGAAAAGGGGGCTACTTCTGGCAATGGCCGACGGATTGACCGCCCAAGAGAAAAAGATTCGTAAGGCGAATGAGGAGGATGTGACCGCTGCGAGGACGGCGGGAACCTCGGGTGCACTTTTGGATCGGTTAGAGCTAACGCAAAAGCGGTTTCAGGAGATGGTGGAGGGTGTGCGCCAGGTGGCCAAGTTGCCCGATCCGGTAGGGGAGGTGATGAAGAGGTGGACGCGCCCGAACGGGTTGGAAATCTTCAAGGTCCGAGTTCCGATCGGATTAATTGGGATCATTTACGAGTCTCGCCCGAACGTGACGGTGGATAGTGCGGTCCTCTGTTTGATGGCGGGCAATTCAACTCTTCTGCGTGGTGGCCGAGAGGCGAAACGGAGTAATCGGGCATTAGCGAATGTGCTGGGAGAGGTGGCACATCAGAAGGGGCTTCCGAGAGAAGTGGTTGCCTTAGTGGAGGATGAGGGGCGGGAGGGAGTTGCCGAGATGTG
>Ga0209088_10000951_pt1 | contig 19476 bp, 21 predicted proteins | sample S_140625_EF_Meta_FD_187324 | JGI IMG/M metagenome (GOLD analysis project Ga0209088, IMG submission 187324) | Freshwater microbial communities from Lake Simoncouche, Canada to study carbon cycling - S_140625_EF_MetaG (SPAdes) (version 2) | ecosystem: Environmental > Aquatic > Freshwater > Lake ... | reverse complement strand
TTCGAGAATGACCGCGGGCATGGATGCGCTCAGCGAGGTCATGATGAAAACTAAAGATGTTCATCTTACCTCCCCTGGTACCGATTTACGTTTCTCGATTAAAGGAATGAACGCTATCCCCTGCGGCGGAAAACATAATATCCCTGATGGCGAAGTCTTTACTGCACCCATCAAAGATTCAGTTGAAGGCGTGATTCAATACAATGCACCGACCATTTACCAAGGCGTGTCGTTTGAAAATATTCGTTTAGTTTTCAAGAAAGGTAAAATTGTCGAAGCGACGTCGAATAACACCAAACGTCTGAATGAAATTTTAGATACCGATGCGGGTGCTCGTTATATTGGTGAATTCGCGATTGGATTTAATCCGCACATCCTCCACCCCATGCAGGATATTCTGTTTGATGAGAAGATTGCAGGATCGTTCCACTTTACGCCCGGAATGTGCTATGAGACGACCGATAATGGAAATCAGTCATCGATTCACTGGGATATGGTTTGTATTCAACGCCCTGAGTATGGTGGCGGAGAAATTAGATTTGACGGTCAGGTCATTCGTAAGGATGGACTCTTCGTCCCTAAATCCTTACAAAAATTGAATCCCGACTACCTTTTGGGAAAAAAACGCTAATGCCTCCCAAAATTAAACCAGCCCACAAGCCATCACCGGGGTCGATCAAACATAAACCGCAGACACGAAAAGTTTCTCCGAAAGTTCTTCGTCCAGCTCGCGAAGAAAAAAAGACTTCTCGCAGTGGGGTTAAACGTGCGCCCACTCAGCCAACGGCGGAACACGAAATCCATAACGTAAAACTCGAGGCCGAGGTATCACCAGCGCGTGCCGACAAAATACTTTCCGGGTTACTCAGCGGCATCAGTCGCTCTCGGGTGCAGAAGGCACTTGATTTAGGATTAATCACTCGCGATGGCGTAGCGATTGACCGTCGCACCGTTTTAAATCCTTTAGATAGTCTCACCGTAGCTCTGCCCGCTCCCGAAGAGCCCACCGCAACCGCCGTGAAAATGAATTTAGAAGTCATCTACGAAGACGCTCATATTATTGCTATTAATAAGCCCAGCGGATTGCTCACCCACCCCGTACAAGGATCCGATGAACTTTCTGTCGTGCATGGTTTACTCCATCATACCAAAGGTAAATTGGCACCTGCTGGTGGCGCTCCCCGTCCGGGTGTGGTGCATCGTCTCGACCGTGAAACCTCCGGTGTGATTGTTTTAGCAAAAACCGATAAAGCTTATCACAACTTAGTTGAACAGTTTGGTGATCGTACGGCGAAAAAAGAATATTTAGCGCTCGTGGATAAAAGTCCGCGCCTGCTTGGTGGACAAGTGAATGCGAATATTGACCGTCACCGCACTGTGCGTGTACGCATGGCCGTACGTGAGGATGGACGTCACGAAGCGATTACCGATTGGCGCGTGGAAGAAAAGTATGGTCCGCACGCCGCGTTGATTAGAGCTTATCCGCAGACTGGCCGCACTCACCAGATTCGGGTGCACTTAGGACACATTGGACATTCAATTTTAGGCGATCGCACGTATGGTAAATTTGATGTGCCTACGTATGATAACTGGCCGATGCCACGCGTCATGCTGCATGCACATAAACTCACCTTGAAGCATCCTCAGACAGGAAAGCCGATGACCTTTTCCGTGGAGCCACCCAAAGATTTTAAGACCCTACAAACTTGGTTAACGAATAAGTTTGGAGTGCGGGCTTTTTCGACGGTCTAAAAAATCACTAAGCTGAACCATGGTGACCGTCGCACTTGCGATACTCAGGCATGTCAGGCTCAACGTGCACCAACACCGAAACCACTTCGGGGTGCAGACGTAAAATATCTGATTTAACCTGTCCGGCAATCGCATGGCCTTGGGCGACGGTCGCGGTTTCACCGACTTGAAGATGGAAGTCTATCTCGAAGCGATCGCCGACGCGACGGGCGCGGAAGGCATGAAAACCCTTGGTTCCAGGCACGGCGAGAATGTGTTCGCTCAAATCTTTTAGAATTTTTTCTTCCGGTGCGGTGTCGATTAAATCAGCGCAGGCGGACTTAAATAATTTGATACCCTCGGCACCGAGCCAGCCCGCGAGCACCAGTCCGATTACTTTATCAACGGCAACCCACTCTGGGCGGGTGTTTGCGATGACGACAGCAATTAAGGCGAGCAAGGATGCAATGGCATCTGCGCGATGATCAGCGGCATTAGCCAAGAGAAGACGTGAACCCAATTTATCGGCCTGTCGGCGAGCGAACTGATAAAAAGTTTCTTTAATAATAAGAGCGATACCCGCAACCCAAGCAGCGGCTAAGCCCGGAATCTCTGAGACATTGCCTTGGACTAAGTTTTTGAGCGAGTGCCACGCTAGGCCGATACAGAAACTCAGAACTAAAGTAGAAATGAAAAGAGTCGCGAGGGTTGAGAATCGGTAATGTCCGTAGGGGTGATCATCATCTTTAGGTAAGTGTGCGAAACGAATACCGATGATGGCGGCGATGTCGCCCGCAATATCGGTGAGCGAGTGAATACCATCGGCAATCAGGGCGTGGGAATTTGCGATAACGCCGACGCTACATTTTACGCCAGCGAGAACGATGTTAACGCAGAGGCTCAGTATAACGGTGAAAATCCCCTCTTGTTTGGCGGTCGACATTACTTAGTAGAATTTTGTTTTATTAATTCGGCTTCGCTTTGCCAATCAATTTTGGTGAGCTCAACGGATTGCACGGCGGATTTTTTGGATAGGCCATTAATGATATCATTCAGTTTACGCCAGTCCTTGGCTTGATGGGTTTTAATCCATTGGGTTAACTTCAAAGTCACGAGGTCATTCTGATTTTCAACGGGAGTAGCGAGATCACCGAAGTCCGTAGTCACATCAGCCGCAGAATAACCTTTGCACAGCTTAATGGTTAAACGATCGGCGAATGAAAAAGTATAGTGAGTCACTGGACCCGCTTCGGCGAGTGGGGTGCCGGCGGCGTAGGTTTCTGTGATAAATAAATACTCTTGAGGAAGTTCAGTGCCCTCGGCGTTGTAGTGTCGACGGCCACCGGTGACAATCGAACGGACCTTTGAACCATCGGAAAGTGTCTCAATAGACTCGAACAAAACATAGTGTCCGTAGAACCCCTTTTGCATCACGGCAAAATCGTACATCATTCCGGGGAGATTAAGCGATTCACGGACCGCACGTTTCTCGGTTCGGGCGGGCTCACTCTGAGTTTTAAAAGTCCACAGCATTCCAGCTCCGATCAGTGTACCGAGCATGAAGATTAGCCAACGTTCGCGCTGTCCCATATCTTCATATTCAATGATGTGGGACATTCGGCAAGGAGAAGCCGTTCACAGCCGTGGCTTTGTCATTGGAAAATTAAATAAAATCGTCAATTTAATGACATGTTAGAAGCCTCAGTTGAAACACGAGTTCGCTTTGCGGAGACCGACGCAATGGGTGTCACCTACCATGGTAATTATCTGCCCTGGTTTGAAATGGCGCGGATTGCACTGTTGGATAAAATCGGTTGTCCGTATCGCGACTTAGAAAAAGATGGCTTCCTGCTTCCCGTTTTAGAAACCGGTCTCACCTATCATCGTCCCTCCCATTTTGATGATCGGTTAAAAATCACGGTGACCATTTCAGAAAAGCCCAAGGCCCGACTCCACTTAACCTATAAAGTTGAACGCGGTAATGAACTGATTGTTGAAGGGTTTACGGTGCACGCTTTTGTGAATCGCGAGTTTAAACCTCTCAGACCCCCAGCAAAAATCGAAGAAGCTTTTAATCGAGCCTTCGCTTAATAATTTTATGAAAATTGAATCTTGGTCACTTGGACCCTTTGAAACGAACGTGTATTTATTGACGTCGGAGGACGGCAAATCCTGCGCAGTCGTCGACGCACCACGCGATGCCGGGAAAACACTCTTACCCGAAATCCAAAAACGTGGGCTCAAGCTTACGCATATTTTAATCACCCACGGACACTGGGATCACATGTGTGATGCGCATGCTTTTGCGAGCGCGGGAGCGCAGGTGTTAGCCCATGAGGACGACCAGCAAATGATAGAAAACATTGAGGCTTATCGCAATCGGTACCAAGCTATGATGCCCTTTTTAACCGAAGAAGATTTTCACTCCTGCAAGGTGACTCAGTGGCTCAAACAAGGGGATTCATTCCATGCTCTCGGAAAAAAATTCGAGGTTCGTCACGTCCCTGGACACTGTCCTGGAAGTCTACTCTTTTACTGTGCGGAAGAAAAGTTAGCCTTCACGGGTGATGCTATTTTCAATGGCTCGGTTGGGCGTACCGATTTACCGAATGGCGATTGGAATCAGTTATTAAAATCGATCCGCGAACAAATTTATACATTACCTGAGGAAACCCATTTACTTCCTGGTCACGGCGGCAAGACATCGGTCGGCAAAGAAAAGAAAACTAATCCTTACGCACGGCCTTAATTTGTGGCGACACCCTGCCCCCATTTACCGTTTGGTGCTAGGAAATTATCTTGGCGCGAACTCAATGCCTTACGCGATGATCAAGGCGAAGAACTTTACCTACTCTGCTTAGAATACGGACAACAGTTATGGCTGGAGAATTTACCGGCACGGGCGCTTTTAGCCGTGGATCGGGCGCTGTATTGCAACGTGCCTGCCGATGCGGAATGCCTAAAACAGCACCCGCTGCCCTATGCCGTGATCGGCTGGTTAGTCAGTCAGCCCACTGAACAATTTACCGGCAATGCACGGGTTCATTATCAACACTTGGCTGATCGCGTGAAAGGCGAGAGAGCGTTACAAAAAAAATGGCGAGCGTGGGCGGCGTGGGCGATTACTAGGCAGGTGCGACCCGATTTAGCGGCCGATCCAGAGCATGCTGTAACCGAGCCTACGCACAGAGAAATCAAGCATGCACTGCAAGATCACGGCATTAAAGGTGAAGTCGAGACTTGGGAAAAGGCGATCGGATCAATTACTTCAAACGCTTGAAGACCAGCGAAGCGTTGTGACCACCGAAACCTAAATTATTGGAGATGGCGACGTCGACTTTCATCGTACGAGCCTTGTTAGGGATGTAATCTAAATCGCAATCAGGATCAGGATTTTCGTAATTGATAGTCGGAGGAACGATACCGTTGTGGATAGCGAGAGCGCAGACTGCGGCTTCGATTCCACCAGCGGCACCGAGCAAGTGACCGGTCATCGACTTCGTGGAAGAGATGGCAAGTTTGGGAGCTAAATCTCCGAAGGAACGTTTGATAGCGAGAGACTCACAACGATCATTGATCGAGGTCGAAGTACCGTGGGCGTTGATATAATCTACTTCAGATTTTTGGATACCGGCATCGGCGAGAGCACGGTCGAGACAGAGAGCGAGGCCTTTGCCTTCTTGGTCCTGTCCGGTGATATGGTAAGCATCGCAAGTCGCACCATAGCCAGCGAGTTCGCAGTAAATACGGGCGCCACGGGCTTTGGCATGTTCGAGTTCTTCGATGACTAAAACGCCTGAACCTTCGCCCATAATAAAACCATCGCGTAATTTATCGAAAGGACGTGAAGCCTTTTCTGGGGTGTCATTAAAGTCGGTGGACATCGCCTTCATATTACAGAATCCGGCGTAGGCTAAACGGGTAATGGTCGCTTCAGAACCCCCTGAAAGCATGACATCGGCGTGGCCATCGCGAATATGGCGCAAGGCTTCGCCGAGAGAGTGAGAACCTGAAGCGCAGGCAGAGACGACGCCGAAGTTTACGGACTTAGCTTTGAACTCGATTGCCACTACGCCTGAAGCGATGTTGGCGATTAAGGAAGGAATCGTAAAAGGTGAGACGCGAGAAGGACCACGCTCGATGAGGACACGCGCTTGGTTTTCGATGGTTTCCATTCCGCCGATACCCGATCCGATGATTACACCGAAGCGCTCGGAATCGATTTTGTTAACGTCGAGCTTAGCGTCTTCAACAGCCATGCGTGAAGCGGCGACGGCGTATTGGGTGTAGCGATCGTTACGTTTCGCTTCTTTCGGATCCATGAATTTACCTGGATCAAAATCTCTAATTTCGGCGCCGACCTTCGAAGGAAAATCAGTAGGGTCGAAACGTGTGACGCGTGAGATACCTGAGCGACCCTTTAACAAAGAGTCCCAGAAGATTGCAGTGTCGGGACCAAGAGACGTGAGACAACCAATGCCTGTTACGACTACTCGGCGAGGATTGCTTGGTGTGCTCACGATTACGGGCGGATGGCCCGTCAGAATTATTTGGTGGCGTTGGCCTTGATGTACTCGATCGCGTCGCCCACGGTCTTCATGGACGCAGCTTTTTCTTCAGGAATTGAAGCGATGCCAAACTCGTCTTCAAAAGCCATGATGATTTCTACGAGGTCGAGCGAATCGGCCTTAAGATCAGTTTGGAAGCCAGCGGCGGCAGTGACCTGCTCGGCGTTGACGCTCAACTGTTTAACGATGATGTCGGTGACACGTTTTTCGATATTTTCAGGCATGGTAAAGGTCGGTTTTGTTGGTTTTTAGGTGTCAGATAGCCATTCCACCGTCAACAGAAAAGACCTGTCCGGTGATATAACCCCCCTCTTCAGAGGCTAAAAAGTCCACCATTGCGGCGATATCTGAAGGAGCGCCGAAACGGCCCAGAGGAATGACGCCTAAAATCTTCTGTTTGATCTCATCGGTGAGCTCACCTGTCATATCCGTTGTAATAAACCCAGGGGCGACGGCGTTGGCGGTGATGCTACGACCAGCGAGTTCGCGGGCGAGCGTCATAGTCAAACCATGAAGTCCAGCTTTAGCCGAAGCGTAGTTGGCCTGCCCGGCGTTACCTTGGACACCCGTCACTGATGAAATGCTAATGATACGACCCCAGCGCTTTTTGGTCATCGGGCGAACGAGACCTTTCACCCAATAGAAAGCGGATGAGAGATTCGTGGAGATGACATCGTTCCAGTCTTGATCGGACATCGCCATGACGAGTTTGTCACGCGTGATGCCGGCGTTGTTCACTAAAATTTCTACAGCACCGAATTCGGCGTTAATCTGTTCGCAAGCTTTAGCCACAGCAGCGGCTTCGGAGACATCCACTTGAAATGCTTTCGCCTTTTGACCCTTCGCGATGATGTCGTTAGCAACGGTAATGCAGGTTTCGGATTTGGAAACGCAAAGTACAGTATGACCATGAGCGGCGAGACGTTCGGCGATGGCTTTGCCGATACCACGACCGGCACCCGTGACTAAGGCTACGCGAGGATTGTGCGTGAGATGCATTAGTATTTAAGTGGAGGGAAACGGGTGTTTAGGCAAGTGACGAATTTAAGGAAATAAGTCTGAAATGCTCAGTAAATATCACGTTGGTAGCGTCCTTCTTTCTTGAAATGCTTAACCCACTCGACCGCTTCCTCGGGTGACATCTTCCCTTGTTCGGAAACGATTTGATGGAGAGCGGCGTCGACATCCTTCGCCATACGTTTCGCGTCACCGCAAACATAGAAATAAGCGCCTTCAGAAATCCACCTCCATAACTCGGCGGCATTTTCGCGCATCCGATCCTGGACGTAAATTTTCTCGGCTTGGTCGCGTGAGAACGCGAGGTCAAGTCGGGTCAACACACCCGACTTTAAATAATCTGCCCACTCATCCGCATAAAGAAAGTCGTGGTCCTTCCGTTGCTCACCAAAGAACAACCAGTTGCGACCTTTCGCACCGCGGGTGGCTCGATCCATCACGAAACTACGGAAAGGGGCGACGCCCGTACCAGGTCCGACCATGATGATGGGCACCGAATCGTCGGCCGGTAAACCAAAGTGAGAATGAGCAACAAAGACAGGCACCTCAGGGGTGTTTAACTCAATACGTTCAGCCAAGTAAGTGGAACAAACCCCTTCTCTCTTTCGTCCATTGGTTTCATAACGCACAACCGCGACGGTGAGATGAATTTCGTTGGGATATTTCGAGGGGGCGGAAGAAATTGAATACAAGCGCGGCATGAGCTTGCGTTGGTGTTCAACTAATTCTTGAGCGGATATTTTAGCGGAAGAAAATTCCGTTAAGAGATCGGCGTATTCGTGCTGCTCTATCCAGGATTTCTTTTTTTCGGGATCTACTTCCGTAATTCGAGAAGCGAGGTTTGCTTTCTGTGCTTCGTCCGTCGCGCGATCATGGAGAAATTGAACAAACTTATAAGTGGGGTGATTTAAAGATAAGCGATGGGTGAGAGCCTCTTTTAAAGTAATCGCAGCGACGTCTTTAGGAATCGTGACGGACTCGGTACCGTTAAAACCAGTGGCCTTAAGCAAGGCGGCGACAGCGTTAAGATTATTAGAAGGAAAAACACCCAGTGAATATCCGCAGGTGTAGGACAGGCCGCTGCCTTCGATTGAAACGGAGAAATGTTGAGTATCTTTGAGACTACCTGCGGAGCTCAAACGTCGACGTTCCACGAGCTTGGCGTGGAATGGGTTGTTTTTATCGTAAACAGCGGACATAATAAAAGGGTTGGGTTAAAGCGGGCTTAGGTGCAATTCCTATTATTTAAGGCTTAATTCTCGAAGAGCATACCGATTTCTTTTTGTGAAAGTGGGCGACAATCACCGGTGGGCATTTTTCGAAGAACCAGACTGCCGATTTGGAAGCGGCGAAGAATCTTCACATGGAAACCAAAAATTTCGAAGAGACGTCGGATTTCGCGCTTACGACCTTGGTCCAAGTGGACTTCTAATTGCTTGGGATTTTCAGGATTACGAATCACTTTCTTAAAGCGCAAACGTTCGCCCTCTTCCATCGCACCTTTGATCAACTTAGGCGTGAGCTTCGGATCGTAGTCACGATTCAAGTGAACTTCGTAGCGTTTGATGACTCCGCCGGAGGGATGCATGACTTTATTAGCCAAAGCACCGTCGTTAGTTAAAAGTAAAAGCCCTTCGGAATCTTTATCGAGGCGACCCACGCAGAAGAGTCGGATGGTTTTGTATTCTGGCGGGACCATTTCGAAAACCGTGTGGCCACCGTGAGAGTCATCATTCGTGCATAAAAAACCTTTCGGCTTATTCATCATTAAAACTACGTTACGTGCCAGAGGTTTAATTTCTTTACCCCGATAGCGCACCACATCGGTTTCCGAGTTAACGGGCTGACCCACGGCAGCGATTTTACCGTTGATGGTAATCGCACCTTCGGCCACCAGACGTTCGGCGTCACGACGAGAGCAAACCCCAGCTTGGGCTAGGAATTTTTGGATACGCATGGAGTCTTCGGACGACACCCCAATGGCATAGAGCCAATCGGGGTCAAAGGGCGAGCCATGAATAAGTTATCTCGCCCTCCCCGCACTTTTTATCTTACACAGGGGGTATGAGACTCATTGATGGTAATTTAATCGCCCAGGAGGTTCTCGCGGAAATCAAAGCGCGAGTGGCCCGGCTGGCGCCTGTCATTCCCCATGTAGCATTCATTCGTGTTGGGGAAGATCCTGCCTCAGTCTCGTACGTGACCAAGAAACAAAAGACCGCCGCCGAAGTCGGCATGCAGGCGAGTATAAAAGTTTTTCCTGAGACCGTCACACAGGTCGATTTGTTTAAACATATCGACGCACTCAATGCCGATAGCTCCGTGCACGGTATCTTAATTCAGGCTCCGCTGCCTAAACATTTATCCGAAACCGAAGTATTTAATCGAGTCGCATCGCAAAAAGACGTCGATGGCTTCGGCACACTGAGCATTGGTAAATTAGTTCAAGAAATTCCGGGAGCGTTTGCCGCTTGTACTCCGGCGGGTGTGATTGAATTATTAAAACGTTCCAACATTGAAACCACGGGTAAACATGCCGTGGTTGTGGGTCGTTCTTTAATTGTAGGTAAACCCGCTGCCATTTTACTTATTTCTAAGGCATGCAATTGCACGGTCACCATTACCCATTCGCAGACTAAGGATTTGTCGGCGATTATTCGTCAAGCCGATATCGTCATTGCGGCCATCGGTAAGCCCAAATTTATTACGGCTGATATGATTAAACCTGGAGCGGTGGTCATTGATGTCGGAATCAATCGAGTAGCGGATGCGACTAAGAAAAATGGTTATGCCCTTATTGGAGATGTTGATTTTGAAAATGTTTCAAAAGTGAGCAGCGCAATCAGTCCAGTACCAGGTGGCGTCGGTCCCATGACTGTGGCGATGCTGATGAAGAACACCTTGGACGCCTGTGAGCGCGCAAACAGACGTGGCTAATTCGTCCACCCCTCCTCCACTCCCGCGCCCACCCGCAGGATTTGGCTGGCGATCGTTAGCATGTTTGGCGGACATCATTCCGCTCATTATTATCGGGTTATTTTTAGCGGGTCACGTGGCCGACACCGAAGAATTAGCGGCCCGGGAGCGCGCCGGTGCTTTTTATAATAAAATTAAGAATCAGTACGTGAAGGCCATTCAGAACCCTTCTGTTCAAGAGCAGAACAAACTCATGCAGATGGCGGAACACCCCGACGAAAAAGATATGGAAGCCGTGGCCATTGCTCTCACCCAAATGGGTGAAATTTGTTTTCTCGTTACTTGGCTGGGACTCGCCTTACAGGAAATTTTCTTGGCGGGACAGACCCTCGGTAAGCGAATGTTTAACTTAAAGGTGGTCGATTTTTATACTCAAGAATCAGCAGGCGTTCTTTCCTGTTTACTCCGTTCCGCTTGGAAAGCGGCGTTTATTAATCTCTTTAATCCGTTCACTTCGATTTTGGGTATCATCAATTTTCACGTGCCACTCTTCCGCAAAGACCGTCGAGCCTGGCACGATATGTTTACGCGCTCGTACGTGATTGATTTACGTAAGCGCTAAATCGGCCCAATAAAAAACCCCGGCGAACCGGGGTTTTTATTGAGGTCAGTCGAATTGATTATCCTTCGCCGCCTTCGTTATCGCCACCGCGTTCGCGGAAGGGACGACGGGGGCGCTCAGGGCGATCAAAGGCTGGCTTCGGAGCAGGCGCGTATTCACGGCCTTCTTTTTCAGCAATCGCTGCACGTCGGGAGAGACGGACGCGACCTTTGTCATCGATGCCTACGCACTTCACGATGATTTCATCGCCGAGCTTAACGATGTCTTCAACGCGGTTCACGCGGAAGTCAGCGAGTTCGGAAATGTGGACGAGTCCTTCTTGACCAGGGAGACATTCAACGAAGGCACCGAATTCCTTCACCGAGCGAACAACACCTTTATAGGTTTTTTCTAATTCGATTTGGGCGGAGATGAGATTTACTTCGTTGATCGCACGAGCGAGTTTTTCGCCGTCGGTCGCAAAGATGGTGACCCAACCGGAATCGTCTTGATCGATATCTAATTGGCAACCGGTGTACTCGGTGATGCGTTTGATATTCTTACCGCCAGGACCGATGAGAGCACCGATCTTATCAGAAGGAATCTTCAAGCGATGGGTGCGAGGAGCACAAGGCTTGAGCTCTGCACGAGGCGCGGAGAGGGTCGACACCATGTAACCGAGAATTTGGTCACGGGTGACTTTGTTCTGCATGATGGCTTCCTTGGCAATTTCAATGGGCAGACCGTGGATCTTAAGGTCGAGCTGGAAGCCGGTGATACCTTCGGTGGTACCACAGATCTTGAAGTCCATATCGCCGTAGTGATCTTCTGCACCGATGATGTCAGTGAGCACGCGGTGCTTCACGACTTTACCGTCTTTCTCTTCGGTGACTAAACCACAAGAGATACCGGCAACAGGCGCCTTGATAGGAACGCCAGCATCCATGAGCGCTAAAGTACCACCGCAAACAGAAGCCATGGAGGTTGAACCATTGGACTCCATGATTTCGGAGACTAAGCGGATGGAGTATGGGAAGTCTTGTTCGGAAGGCAGAACGGAGAGCAAAGAGCGCTCAGCGAGATTGCCGTGACCCGTCTCACGACGGCTGGTCATACCAAAACGTCCGGTCTCACCAACTGAGAATGGAGGGAAGTTATAATGCAGAAGGAATGACTTAGATTTTGCACCGCCCGTGATGGCGTCTACATCTTGAGCATCTTTCGAAGTTCCGAGAGTTGCTAATACGAGGCCTTGAGTTTCGCCACGTTGGAAAATCGCAGAACCGTGAACGCGAGGTAAGACGTCGACCTGACAGGAAATCGGACGAAGGTCATTGGTGCCACGACCATCGGCACGTTGACCATTCTCAATGATAGCGGAACGATAAACTTTTTCTTGGAGTTTTTCGAAAGCGATCTTGATTTGGCGAGCGTCAAAGACGGCGCCGAGTTCTGCTTGGCAAGCAGCCTTCGATTTTTCAACGACGGCCTTAACTGCGTCGCCACGTTCTTTCTTGGAAGCTAAGAAAATAGCTTTCTTGAGTTGATCGCCTTCGGCGGCCACGCGTTCGCAAATGGCTAATGCTTTAGGTTCGCAAACGACGAGAGGGAAAACGCGCTTTTTCTTCGCACAGAGTGAAGCTAACTTACGTTGTGCAGCGATGATAGGCTGGATCGCCTTGTGGGCGTATTCAAGGGCCGCAATGAAGTCAGCTTCAGGAATTTGGTCAGCCGAACCTTCAATCATCATCATGTCGCGCTCATTGCCGACGTAGATTAAATCGAGATCGGAGGCGAATTGTTCTTCGTGGGTTGGATTCACTACGAACTTACCTTCAACGCGACCTAAGCGGATACAACCGATAGGACCGTTCCAAGGAATGTCAGAACAAAGTAAGGCAGCAGAAGCAGCGTTTACCATCAAGACATCGGGCTCGTTCACGAGGTCAGCCGAAAGCAGTAAGCCGATGACTTGAACTTCATTTAAGAAACCCTCAGGGAAGAGAGGACGGAGAGGACGATCGCAAAGACGTGAGGTTAAAATTTCTTTATCGGAAGGTTTACCTTCGCGACGGAAATAACCACCAGGGAAGCGGCCAGCGGCAGCGAACTTTTCGCGGTAGTCTACGGTGAGCGGGAAAAAGTCTTGGTCGGGTGAACGCAGTTCTTCGGCGGCGGTAGCAGAAACGAAGACCGTAGTCTCGCCTTTGCTGATCGTCACAGAACCATTAGCGAGACGTGCTAAGGAACCTGTGCTGATAGTGATACCGAGTTCGTCGATAGTCACGGAGTGTTGTTGTTTCATATATTTTGTTTGGTTTTTGTGCTGAACGGGATTGCCCAGCGGGTTTTTGTTTTGTTGAGGTGAAATGCAACGTCCCAGCATGGGCTGGGACGTGCGTGGTAACTCAGCGCAATGCGCCTAAATTACTTACGCAGGTTGAGTTTAACGATGAGGGCGTTGTAACGGTCCAGATCGCTCGACTTTAAATAATTGAGCAACTTACGACGGCGGTTGGTCAGCATGATGAGACCGCGGCGTGAGTGGAAGTCCTTGCGGTGATCGCGCAAGTGCTCGGTGAGGTGGTTAATGCGCGCAGAGACGATAGCGACTTGGACTTCAGGTGAACCTGTGTCTTTAGCGTCCTTTTGGTTGCTTTTAATGATTTCCGACTTGTTGATTGTCATGGGTGTGGTGAGTTTTGGTTTTATTTTTTTGACCGACTTGGGAGAAATTCCCGAGGACCCGCCGAATGGCCGGTACCTCCGTCTGGAAAGAGCTTTCGCTCTCCGGCCAGCGTGAGAAGGGCTCCGCCCCTCTCCCTAACGAAGTTAAGCCCAATGTCGTGACAGGTTGGATTTAACTATGCAAGCCGTATTTGGGCGTTAATTACCTCTAAATGAGTGTAAAATTAGGCTGAAACTGAGTCATCATTAAAGATTAGCCCGTTGACTCTCCCTGCGACCCCTTTGAAATCGGCTCATGGATAATGGCGACAAACCTAGTTTAACCAGTGCCGAGCGCAGTAAGTTGCGCGGGCTAGCTCAGACCCTGGACCCCAAAGTCTTTGTTGGAAAGTTAGGCGTCAACGACGGTATCGCTAAACTCCTTCAAGATGCCTTCAAAAATGCCGATCTCGTTAAAGTGCGTTTTAACGCCGAGCGCGATGTCATGGAAGAACAGGCTCAGTCCCTCGCACGTCTCACTCACAGTGAAATCATTGGTTCTGTCGGTCGCACCGCTACATTTTTCAAGTTAGGTAAAAGCGAAGAATAAAATGGACGCTGCGCTTTTCCAGAAGCAATTCAACGACCTCGTTCAAGAAGCAGAAAAGGCCCTGCGATCTCTTACGCCTTCTACCACAACTGCGCCGGCGCGATTACACGAAGCCATGCGCTACTCGCTCGATGCGGGTGGTAAGCGTTTGCGTCCAGTACTCTGTTTAGCCGCAGCTAAAGCGTTTCGGGCGGATGCCGATGCACGCCATGCCGCCACTGCGATAGAGTGTATTCACAGCTATTCCCTGATCCATGATGATTTACCGTGCATGGATAATTCCGATTTGCGACGCGGTAGACCTTCATGCCATAAAGCATTCGATGAAGCCACTGCCCTGCTCGCTGGCGATGCGCTCATTCCTTTAGCCTTTAAACTCTTAACTCAAGGATACTCCGATCATCCCACTCTCGTTCAAGAACTCGTGGGCGAACTCGCCGAAGCAGCTGGATCAACGTTACTCGTCGGCGGACAGGCGGAAGACATGAATACCAGCGATAAGAAAAATCAGGCCGAGCGATTGGAATTTATTTTACGCGGAAAAACAGCGGCGATGTTGAGTGTATCACTAACCATGGGTGCTCGTATTGGCGGTGCTTCAGCCAAAGAGATCGAACATTTCAGATTAGCGGGTCAACAAGCCGGCATCGCCTTCCAACTGGTCGATGACTTATTAGACGCTCACGGAACTACGGCTAGCTTAGGCAAACCCGTGGGAGCGGATAAGGATAATGATAAGTTAACTTTCGCTAATCTTTACGGCATCGAAGCGACACGGGGGCGCATCAAACAACTGACCGATGAAGCCGTAGGAAACCTGCGTGCCTGTGAAGCTAATACTGATTTTCTCTGCGCATTAATCACGCAGATGGCGTCGCGTAAAAGTTAATCGTCTAGACGTCGACCGGAGGACGGCAACTGATCGGGTAAGAATGCGTAATAGGTTCCAATCCATAATCTCCAGGCAAATCCATGGATGAAAAATGGGAGTATGAAAGCTGAGATCACGGCGATTTGAATAGCGTGGTCAGTAGAGATCCAATTCTTAGCCAGACAAAGTAAAAGGACGGGTAAGACGCCGAATGAAATCAGTCCGTAGTTCCAAACGATTGAGCCGAGAAAAAAACCTTCTTTACGTCGGAGGGTCATCCCACAACCCGCGCAATGCATGGGTGTGTTAAATAATTTTTTCCAAAGCGAGACCCCAAGAGGATTAATATCATCATTACAATCGGGACACCGTCCGCGGGCGGATCGCCAAAAGATATCGGATCGAAATGCCATACCCCATAGGATAGCACCTAGGCGACTGATGTAAAGAAAAGGGCCGACTCTCCTGGGAAAGTCGGCCCTTTTAGTGATGAATCAGACTAATTACTCCGCAGCGGTTTCGCCTACGGTGTAACGCGTGAAGCGAACGACGGAAACCTCTTCTCCGATTTTCTTGGAGAGTTCGGCTAATAGTTCTAAAACTTTCTTATCAGGATCACGGAAGTAGGACTGTTCGAGTAAGCAAACTTCAGCGAAGTACTTGTCGACGCGGCCGGAGACGATTTTCTCAATGTTTGATAACTGAGCTTTTTTACGACCTTCGGCAGCAATGAGTTGTTTTTCAGCAACACCGATACGCTTGGTTAATTCCGCAATCGCCTCTGCATCGTTCGCGGTGGTTTGTTCTGCGAGTTGACCCTTATAGTCTTCGATGACGCGCTTCACTTCTTCGATGGCTTTATCAGCTTCTGATTTGGTAAATTCGAGGGCGATTTCTTTTTCCTTCGCAACCACTTCAGGAGAGACATCTTCACGACGAACGAAACGTCCGTTATTTGCGACTACTTGCATCGCCATTTGACGGGCGAATTCCGCAACATCAGCATGGGAGGCACCGGCTGGTGATTTAGTGGAGAGCTCAAGGAGAACAGCGATTTTCGCACCCGTGTGAACGTACGCGGAAACGCGGCCCGAACCTGAAGCAGGGAATTTTAAAACACGGGAGACTTTTAAGTTCTCACCGATTTTAGTGACTTGATCGTTTAAGAAATCATTCACCTTCCGGCTGGTGTCAGCGTGGTAAGGTTGATCGAGGAAGTTATCGACGCCGTGCTTAGTTGCTTGGCCGACTAAGTCTTTAGCGAGAGCGATAAAGTTTTCGTTCTTCGCAACGAAGTCGGTTTCACAATTCAATTCAAGTAAGATGGCGGATTTACCATCAGCATCGACTTGAACGGCGAGAATACCTTCGCTGGCCTTGCGATCAGCTTTTTTATTACGAGTAGCGATACCCTTAATACGTAAGATTTCGACGGCCTTCTCCATTTCGCCATTAGCTTCAGTGAGGGCTTTCTTGCAATCCATGAGGCCAGCGCCGGTGCGCTGACGCAGATCGTTTACAGTCTGTGCAGTAATTACGGACATAGTCGTGTTAAATTACTTGGAGGACTTACTACGGAGACGAGGGGCTTTGCTTTTCACAGCGCCATCTACTTCTTCTTCAACACCGTTGCTCGCTTCCATTAATTCTTTGGAAATAGTCACTTCAGGTTGAACGGATTCACCGTTTTCGGAACGGCTGATAGGCGATACGGTCTTACGAGGATCGCGCTCTGTCTTACGACGGGCAATTCCGGTTTGGACGGCTTGGGTCAGTACTTCGACAATTAAACGGATGGATTTAGCAGCGTCATCATTGCCTGGAACTGGGAATTGGAGAACGGAAGGATCGGAATTCGAATCGCAGAGACCGATGACAGGAATCTTGAGGCGGTTCGCTTCGTTAACGGCAATCGCTTCTTGTTTGCTATCGATGACAATCATCGCGGAAGGCAGATCACGGTATTCGAGTAAACCTTCGAAGTTACGTTGCATACGTGACATCTCGCGACGAACTGCGGCACCTTCTTTTTTGTGCATCTTAGCGAGGGAACCATCTTGCTCCATGCGGAGATAGTTACGATAGGAATCGAGCGACTTCTTGATGGTCGCGAAATTGGTGAGGGTGCCACCGAGCCAGCGATTCACGGCGAAGGGCATGCCGACTGACTTAGCAGCTTGGCGTACGACTTCTTGTGCTTGGGGCTTGGTTGCAACGAAGAGGATATCTTTGCCTTTGGCAGCGGTATCTTCGAGGTAAGCAACAGCGGCCGCGAGGCACGCATGTGACTTTTCCAAATCAATAATCGAAACACCATTGCGGTGGTCGAAAATGAAAGGACGGGATTTAGGATTCCAACGACGGGTTTGGTGTCCGAAGTGGACGCCCGCGTCGAGTAGGTCTTTTACTGTGATGTTCATATTTTTTGTTAGCTCCGTATCCCGCTTCTTGCCGAAGGAGAGGACATTGGATCAGGTGTGTTTGACTGTTTTGGTTGTTATGTTCGAAGCAATCGGCGGTCGCTTCAAACGGTGGAAAGTGGTTTCAAACAATCCTTACCCCCTCTGGCAAGGGAAAAAGGGCTGACTTTCTTAATCTATTCAGCAATAGATAGGGCGTTCTCGTTATGATTTGGTTTTACCGCATCCTTTTTATACCCCTGCTCGTTCTGGCATCCCCCTATTATCTGTGGAGAATGTTACGTCGTGGAGGGTATAGTGAGGGATTTATTCAGCGTTTTGGGTTGTTTCCCGCCCTGCCCTCAAAAACTGCAGGTCGTCGCCGAATTTGGATTCAGGCTGTCTCAGTAGGAGAAATTGAAGCCATCGGCCCCCTCCTCCAGCGACTCAAAGCAACCGGCCAAACTGAAGTGATTCTCACCACTACCACCAGCACCGGTTATCGCATCGCCCAAGATCGCTACAAAGAACTTTGCATCGGCATCGGATTTTTCCCGCTCGATTTTTGGCCATTCAGTTTAATCGCTTGGTCGCGCATTGCACCCGATAAAATTATTTTAGCTGAAGGTGAACTTTGGCCCGAACATTTACAACAAGCTAAAAATCACAACGTACCAGCCTACTTAATTAATGCACGTCTGTCGGACAAGTCATTCGCACGTCACCAGAAATTTAAATCCATTACCCAAAATCTTTTAAAACAGTTTTCGTGGATTGGTGCAGGAAGCGAAGAAGACGCACGACGATTAAAAACAATCTGTGACATTGATAACCAAATCGAAGTTACGGGTAACTTGAAATTTGATGTCAGTGCAGACGGTCCCTTGTCCGTTGCTGATAAAAATACATTGCGGGCACAACTGGGCTTTGGGAATTCGCCTGAAACCGTCGTACTGCTCGGATCATCTACTTGGGAAGGCGAAGAAGCGGTATTGGTCAAAGCACTGAAAAACTTACGTGATACGGGTGTTGATGCCCGACTTTTATTAGTTCCCCGCCATGCGGAGCGTCGCGATGCCGCTCTAAAATTATTAGAGAGTTCAGGATTAAATTATCACCAACGTTCGGTTAAAGGACCACAAGCTCCGGAAGGAACCATCATTCACTTGGGTGATACCACGGGCGAACTACGTCAACTCACCCGCGCTACGGATTTAGCTTTCACGGGTAAAAGTCTACCTCCGCATGATGGTGGACAAACACCGATTGAATGCGCAGCTGCTGGCGTGCCTGTTATTTACGGTCCCCACATGACGAACTTTAAATCCATTTGTCAGGGATTAGAAAAAAATGGTGCAGCTATTAAGTGCGGCGATGCCGATGAAGTGCTCAAAGAAATTTTATCCTTAGCACGTGATAAGAATTCACTCGCGAAAAAATCTGCCGCAGGAGTGGCGTGGCATAAGAGCAATCAGGGCGCGACTGAACGCACTCTGAATAAGTTGCTCAGTTAGTCGCGATACGCTTCACGCAGTCGACGCACTTCCTCACGCAGCTCTCCGTTGAGGATGATTTCGCGTGCGAGCTTCGCGCCTTCGGCTGGACCTTTTACTTTGTTCGCTACCCACAAAGCGGTACCAGCACTGAGGCATAGAGTATCAATCAGGCCCTCCTCAACACCGCCGACTAATAAATCACTGAATGTTACAAGGTTCTCTTCGGGTGTGCCGCCTTTTAGATCGCTGACCTGGGCCTGATTAAAGCCAAAATCTCCAGGCAACCAAATGGCATCTACATGTAAAAGTTCGCCACAGCCACGGACAAAAGTGGGTCCTGCAGTGGTGACCTCGTCCATCCCCTCGCCTACTTGGCCGTGCACTACCAGTCCACGTTTAACGCCCAAGTCATGTAATGCTAATGCCATTGGCTCAACCCAGCGCTGATCATAAACACCGACTAACATATAGGCGGGTTGGGCGGGATTAATGAGCGGTCCTAAAATATTAAAAATAGTTTTCTGTCCACGTTCTGCGATTTTCTTTCGAACGCTGAGAATAGATTTAAAAGCGGAATGAAAAGCTGGAGCGAAAAGATAA
>Ga0209088_10000950_pt1 | contig 19493 bp, 22 predicted proteins | sample S_140625_EF_Meta_FD_187324 | JGI IMG/M metagenome (GOLD analysis project Ga0209088, IMG submission 187324) | Freshwater microbial communities from Lake Simoncouche, Canada to study carbon cycling - S_140625_EF_MetaG (SPAdes) (version 2) | ecosystem: Environmental > Aquatic > Freshwater > Lake ... | reverse complement strand
CAGCATTTGATATTGCTTTGGTTGCTACCAGCACTGGCGTTCCTACTATCGTAGTAGGCACCGGCTGGACCTTGGTTGGTTCAGGCGCAGGCGTTGCATCTAAGAGCGTACTGTTCCGCGCTGTTAAGACGGGCGACACGACGTACAATCTGTACCGCATCGCTGGCTAATAAGTTTGCCCCGGCTTTATGTCGGGGCATCCTTTTCAGGAGAAAATCAATGGCTAATACAAAATCTATTGGTGTTGCTTTCCTTGATCAAGATATTATTGGCGCACAATATCTCTTGAGCGATGAGCAAATCGGCTACACCGCCGCAGCACAAGGCACGGTTACGCAGGCTACCAGCAAGTCAACTGCTGTTACGTTGAACAAAGCAGCAGGCGTTATTACGATGAACAACGCGTCGTTGGCTACTGCCACTAACGCTACGTTCACGCTGAACAACAGCTTCATTTCTGCAAATGACACTGTTATTCTGACTATCGCTGGTGGTCAAGCAACCGCTGGATCATACAACGTGTTTGCTAACGCGCTGGCTGCTGGCACTGTCAGCATCACGCTACGTAACATTTCTGGTGGTACGCTGTCAGAAGCAATAGTAATTAACTTTGCTATCATTCACTGTTCGTAAATAAATTGGACGGCTTTCGGGCCGTCCATTTTTAAAGGTTTTATGGGGATTTTGGCATGGCTACGGCTGGTGAAACAATCAACGGTTCGCTTAGACTTCTAGGTGTTCTAGCAGAAGGCGAAACTCCATCGGCTGAAACGTCGGAGGACGCACTGCGCGCCATGAACCAGATGATTGATAGCTGGAACACTGAGCGCCTCGCTGTCTTCTCAACACAAGACCAAGTCTTCACATGGCCCGCCGCCACACTTAACCGCACGCTTGGGCCTTCCGGCGACTTCGTCGGCAACCGTCCTATCTTGCTGGATGACGCTACATATTTCAAAGACCCTAGCACTGGCGTTAGCTACGGCATCAAAATGATTAACCAGCAGCAGTATGATGGCATTGCGGTCAAGACCGTGTCCTCTACGTTCCCGCAAGTTCTTTTTGTCAACATGACATATCCTGACATTGATATGTACATCTACCCGCGCCCAACGCGCGATCTGGAATGGCATTTTATTTCGGTTGAAGAACTGACACAGCCAGCAACGCTTGACACAGTCCTTTCGTTCCCGCCCGGCTATCTGCGTGCGTTCCGCTATAATCTAGCGTGCGAACTAGCACCTGAGTTTGGCGAAGAGCCGTCGCCACAAGTTCAGCGCATTGCTATGTATTCCAAGCGCAACCTGAAGCGCATCAACAACCCTGATGACATCATGTCGATGCCGTACAGCCTCATAGCAACCCGCCAGCGGTATAACATTTTTGCGGGTAATTTCTAATGAAGACGCCCATCTTGGGCAGCGCGTATGTGGCCCGTTCAGTAAACGCTGCCAACGCACGCATGGTAAACTTGTTTCCAGAAGCGGTGCCAGAAGGCGGCATAGAGCCTGCGTTCATTCAGCGTTGCCCCGGCTTGCAGCTTCAGCAAGTCGTTGGGGATGGCCCGATCCGCGGGCTGTGGGCGCACCAGACGCAAGGCGCTGACTTTTACGTCGTGTCTGGGTTTGAAGTCTACAAACTGTCCAGCCTTACTGGAACACCTACTAAACTAGGCGACGTAACTGGCACTGGCCCTGTGTCCATCGCCGACAACGGCAATCAAATATTCTTCGCCTGCAATCCCGACTCGTATATCTACGATGAGTCCACCAACACATTTACGCAGATCACCGACCCTGACTTCCCTGGTGCAGTTACCGTCGCATACTTGGACGGCTATTTTGTGTTTAATGAGCCTAATAGCCAGAAACTTTGGGTGACGCAACTTTTTGACGGCTTCCAGATTGACCCGCTAGAGTTTGCCAGCGCCGAAGGTAGCCCTGATGGCGTCGTTGGCATACTCGTAGACCACCGCGAATGTTGGGTGTTTGGTACTGACTCGACCGAAGTGTGGTACAACTCTGGCGGGCTAGACTTTCCGCTATCGCCAATCCAAGGCGCGTTCAACGAAATCGGTTGCGCTGCGCCATACTCCATCGCCAAGATGGACAACACTGTGTTCTGGCTGGGCGCTGACGCGCGCGGCCAAGGCGTCATTTACAGGGCTGCGGGCTATAGCGCGCAGCGTATTTCTACGCACGCGATTGAATGGCAAATCCAAAACTACCTAGATATGAGCGACGCTGTAGGCTACACCTACCAGCAGGACGGCCATGCGTTCTACGTCCTGTCATTCCCGTCCGCAGATGAAACTTGGGTGTACGACGCGGCTACTGGCGCATGGCATCAGCGGTCATCTTATTCAGCTATTGCGCCGTCTGAAGGTGGGTTTGAGGCCGAATCGTTCTATACCGAAGCGTTCTACACGGTGCTGCCGCTCACACCTTCTGGCGTTAGCGGCGCGTTCTCACGCCATCGCAGCAACTGCCAGTGTAACTTCCAAGGCAACATCATCGTCGGTGACTACGCCAACGGCAACATCTACACGTTTGAACTAAATGTTTTTGCGGACAACGATATAGCGCAACGTTGGTTGCGGTCGTGGCGCGCGCTGCCGACAGGCCAGAACAATCTTACGCGTACAGCAAATCACGCCTTGCAACTTGAGTGCGAAACAGGCGTTGGCATAACAACAGGCCAAGGAAGTGATCCGCAGGCCATGCTCCGCTGGTCCGACGATGGCGGCCATACATGGTCCAACGAACACTGGGCGTCTATGGGTCCAATCGGCGCAACAGGCACCCGCGTCATATGGCGCCGGCTTGGCATGACGCTAAAGCTGCGCGACCGCGTCTACGAAGTGTCTGGCAGTGATCCTGTCCGTATCTACTTGACCGGCGCTGAACTGCAACTGAGCGGCACAAATGCCTGAGACTCAACTTACCCGTATCCCCGCGTCGCGTGTTCCGATTACGGACACCGAAAACGGTACGGTTACGCGTGAGTGGTACAGGTATCTGTTTAACCTTTTTACTATAACTGGCGGTGGTCAAGCTAACTCGGCGGCAAGTTCGTCTTTCGGGCAAGACTTGGCCCCGCTGTACACGCCACAACTTGAAGACAACCGCAACGGCGCGTTCTTTGACACAACCACACAAACAGCCGCTGTCATCAATACAGCGTATCCAATAACGCTTAACACCACAAGCATAACTGACGGCGTCTACATCGGCGCAACTACATCGCAAGTGTTTGTGGACCGCATACGCACTTACAACTTTCAATTTTCCGCGCAACTTATCAAAGCCAGCGTCGGTACAGGAAATGTTTTTATTTGGTACAGAGTAAATGGTGTCAATGTGGCAAACTCTGCAAGAAAAGCAACTTTAGCCGGAAGTAGCGCGGTAGTTGTCGCCGCATGGAATTATGTGGTAAAGCTAAACGCTGGTGATTATTTTGAACTGGTTTTTTCTACTGATGATATAGGCTGCCAAATTGTTGCAGTGGCTGCTGCTGCCCCTGCCCCCGCAATTCCGTCCGTCATCCTGACGGTTACGGATAACTTTAATTAAGGTGTAGATATGTCTGTTCTTGCCCCCCAACCTAAAGCACAATTTTTCGATGCTAACGGTACTCCGTTGGTCGGCGGCAAGGTCTATACCTATGCAGCCGGTACATCAACGCCGTTGGCGACGTACACTGACGCGTCGGCGGCGACGCCGAACACCAACCCAGTTATTCTGGATTCCCGCGGCGAATGTAACCTATGGTTTTCTACTGCGTCCAGCTACAAGGTAGTACTGAAAAGCGCGACTGACGTGCTGCAATGGACCGTCGATAACATTGCGACCTACGGCACGATTGCCAGCCAGAACTCCAACAACGTCGCTATCACCGGCGGTACGATCAGCGGCGTCACAATCACGACATCCACTATCACTGGCGACATATCCGGTAATGCTGGCACTGTGACGAACGGCGTCTATCTGACAGCCACGCAGACGCTGACCAACAAAACCATCACAGGTCTGGCTTCGGCATCAACCGTCAACGACAGCCTCGGTACAGGGTTCACTATTGGATACCGCAGCGTCCCGCAAAGCCTCAACACTACGGCTGCCGCTTCTGACGATGGTAAGCACCTGTATGTATCTGCGACCACCACAGTCCCGTCGGGCGTGTTTGTAGCAGGCAATATGTTTTATGTGGTCAACAGCAGCGCCGCTTCCATTACGCTTACACAGGGCGCTGGAACGACGCTACGGCTTGGCGGCACTGCAACCACAGGCAGCCGTACCATCGCAGCCTACGGCGTTGCTAACGTGCAGTGCGTCGGCACTGAAACTTTCTACGTCACCGGCAACGTAACCTGATAGGATAGGCCCATGCCAATTATTGCAGCAAACATCATCCCTGCTAAGAATATGGAAAACGCCCAGACAGTGCAGTATGCGGCGCCAAGCAGCACCACGACTATCATTGACAAGTTCACGGCTACCAACTTCAGCAGCAGCGCGGTTAACGTCAGCGTCAACTTGGCAGCGGTCAGCGAAGCTACGGGCAACAGCAACCTGATCGTCAAGACGCGGACGCTGCAACCCGGCGAGACATACACCTTTCCAGAGATCGTAGGCCACACCCTGCCGTCTGGCGGGTTTGTCTCTACGCTTGCGTCAGCGGCAGCGGCAGTCAACTTGCGCGCGTCTGGACGCGAGATTAGTTAATGCCGCCCTTCGTCGTATTCTCTTTACCTAGGTCGCGGTCAGCTTGGCTGTCTCAGTTTCTAACTTACGGTGAATGGGTGTGCGGCCATGAAGAGTTACGGCATATGCGTAGCATTGACGATGTGCAGGCATGGTTTTCGCAGCCTAACATTGGCACGGCGGAGACAGCCGGTGCGCCTTGGTGGCGGCTGCTAGACAAGTTTGCGCCCAACGCCCGCGTTCTGGTTGTTCGCCGTCCGCGTGATGAAGTCGCCGAAAGTTTGATGAAGATAGCCGGCACGCAGTTTGACCGCGCTGGTCTTGATGCGCTACTGCTGAAGCTGGACCGCAGCCTAGACCAGATTGAGGCGCGGCTACCCAACGTCTTGTCAGTGTCGTTCGACAGCCTGAATGAAGAAAACACTTGCGCGGCAGTGTTTGAGCATTGCCTTCAGCAGCCGCACGACATCGACCACTACGCGCGTATGGCGCCTATCAACATCCAGATCAATTTGCCTGCAATGATGCGACACTACAATGCATACGCACCAGCAATGGAAAAGCTGGCGTCGATTGCCAAGCACCAGACTATAACAGCGTTTGCGCCGAAAGTTAATGAGCCGCCCGAAGGCGTTACCTTTCAGACAGAAGACTTTGATAGCTGGGTGCGCGACGCCGACAGTCTGTTTGACGAGCATCTTATTCAGGTAGGCGAAACACCGGGCAACTGGCAGAATAAAAACTTGCCGCTTATGCGCGCGCTGGATGACGTTGGCGCTATGCAGATAATGACTGCGCGGTGTAATGGCCGTATGTTTGGTTATCTGATGACGCTAATAGCGCCATCGTTGACTTCACCTGACATTTTGTCCGCGACAAACACTACATTCTTTGCGTCGCCAGAGTTCCCCGGTTTAGGGTTGAAGTTGCAACGCGAGGCAATTAAAGAGTTAAAAAATAAAGGTGTTGACGAAGTCTTTTTTGAGGCAGGCAAAAGGGGTTCTGGTCCCCGTATTTCTATGCTATATAAGCGCCTAGGCGCGCAAGATCACGGTAGTGCATACCGTTTGCAACTGAAGGAAGCGTAAAATGGGTTTAGCAGCAGCAGCAGCAGTAGTCGGGACGGCAGTAGTCGGCGGCGTCGTATCTGCTAAAGCGTCCAGCAAAGCCGCTCAAGCGCAAGTGACCGCGTCTAACACTGCGGCAGTAGCGCAAGAACGTGCAGCGGCGCTGGGATTAGAAGCGCAGCGCACCGCGTCGGCTGAGTCCATTGCAGCGGCAAGAGAAGCCGCAGCAGTAGCGCAGCAGGCGCAAAATGAAGCAAATTTTCAGGCGCAGAATTTGGAACGCCTGCGCTACAACGAAGCGCGCATGGCGGACGAGGCGGCGTTCACTGGCGCGCAAGCAGCTTCGGACAAGGGCTATGACACCGCTCAAGACGCATACAGGACTTCATACGCCGCGGCGCAGGCTGCTAGCAATGCGGGTTTTGGCACCGCCTTGGGCGACGTTAACAGGGGCTTTGACACCGCCCTAACCGACGCTAACAGGGGCTTTGACGAGGCGCAGACTGCCGCGGAATTAGGCTATACTACCGCCAGAGGTGATTTTGAGCAGGCGTACCAACGGCAGGGCGAATTTCAAGACCCATTTATAAAAAGCGGCCTTACTGCCCAAGAGCAGATTATGCAGCTTATGGGCCTTGGCGGCGACACGACCGCTGCCAATTACGGCGAGTACGCACGGGCTTTTGGTACCGACCAGTTCCAGCAAGACCCCGGCTATGCCTTCCGTCAAGCAGAAGGTTTGAAGGGGCTAGAGCGTTCAGCATCTGCACGCGGTGGCATATTGTCCGGCGGCGCCCTAAAGAATATCCAGCGGTTCGGTCAAGACTTAGCCAGCCAAGAATTTCAAAACGCATTTAATCGCGCTCAAACTGAGCGTGCTGCTCGCCTTAACACGCTTGGGGGTTTGTCATCTGCGGGTCAGTCAGCATCAAATGTTATGACGGGCGCTGCCGGGCAGCTTGGGTCAAACAACGCTGCAAACGCTTTGGCGCGGGCGCAGGCAACATCTGCAAACTCTATAGGTCGCGGGACTACAACTGGCAATATTGCTACGAATCGCGGGGCCGCAACAGGCAATATCGCTATGCAACGCGGCGCGACAGCATCAGCAAATGCGTTAAACCTAGGCGAAGCGACCGCTGGACTTGGTTTGGCGCGCGGCAGTACAACCGCCCAAAACCTTATGAACCGCGCCGCGGCGACCAAAGCAAACGACGCGGCGTATTACGGCACAGTAGGCGGTCTTACGCTGGACCGAGGCACGAACGCCGCAAATAACGCCTTCTATGTTTCAGACGCGGCGCAACGCGGCGCTGCAAACATAGGTAACGCTGCTTCGCAAAGCGCATACAATGTCGGCAACGCACAAGCCAACAACGCAACAAACATAGGGAACGCCCGCGCGTCAGGCTATGCAGGAACAGCTAACGCCTTTAACAACGCCCTTGGTCAAATATCTGGGTTTGTTACCGCCGCGCCTATGAACAACGCCATAATGGGTTACTACGACCGCTACAAACCCGTCGGTTAAAAAGGTTTATTGATATGCCACGCCAAATTATGCCTACAGTAAACTTGCTTAAGATGCCGGACCCAGCCGCGCAGACCGCGAAGTACGTCAACATGATGAACACGACGAAGCAGCAGGAAGCGGCTGAACAGACATTAAAGTTGCAGCAAGAGCGCGCCGCGCGCGAAGAAGCGTTGCAAGCACCCGCTTTGGCCACTGCAAAGACAGAAGCTGACATTAAAAAATTAGATTTTATGATGCAGTTCTATAAAAATACGGCTAGTGATATTGCCAACTCAAGCACACCCGATGAAGTTGTAGCGCGTGCCGAGCGGTTAAAGCAACAGTTCCCCGTCCCTGAGCTTCAAGCGCGGATAGATGAAACAGTAAATAACTTAGTGAGCGACCCTAGCCGGTTTGAGGAAAACCGTAAGCGAATACTTACGCGCACTTTAGACGCTAAGGATCAACTTGCTGTAAATCACAGCGACATCTTTGACCTTGAAGGAAACCTATATAATAAGCGAACAAGCCCTATAGGCGCTTTCCCAACTGAAATAACGCCCGGCGTTGTAACCGGCCCTGCAAACACTGGTGCAGCGCCTGCGCCCGCACCTAGGACGCCAACCGCACCACAGGCAGCGGCACCTAATCCTTTTGCGCCCGGCTACAAGCCGAATAGCGCCGCAGCGCCCGTTAACTCGCTTTCGCTGGTTGTAGATTCCGCGCTGGAAACTGGTGTTATGGCGAAGGCCGACTTTGATAAGCTGGTTAGTATTGCTCAACCCGGAAGCGGACCAAAGCTAGAGGCTTGGGCGCGTCAACATAATATAACTATTGCGCCAAACGCCCCCGGCGTCACCGACAATCAGGTCCGCGGCGCACCCGCAACCTTGCCTGACCAAATGGCTGTCTCGCCAATGTCGTATGACGGCAAGACACCTCCAGCAGATTTTGCTGTTTACCGCGGGCAACCCATGCCATCGCAAACCGCTGGCCTAGCCGGCGCACCGCCAATGCAGAATACAATGGCGCAGTATCAGGTCGGCCAGCAGATTAAAGGCAAGAACCCTAGCCTGTCGCCGTACCCCGGATCGGCGCAAGTTCCTATATCACGCGTCGCGGCAGAAGCCCAAGCGGGGCGCGAGTCGCCCGCAGAAGCAGCAACTAAAGCAACAGCAGTAGCTAGGGCTAACGCGGCTGTTGAAACCGAAAAGAAGGCCGCTGAAAAGCTACCGGGTCGCAAACAAGTAAGCACAATAATTAATAAAGTCCGCGCAGCTTATGAAGCGTTGGATAAGGCTGAAGCAATCCCATCAGAAACCCGCGGTGGTTTTGCCAACGCAATAGATTATTTTGGTACTTCAAGCCTTGGCCGCGAAGCGCAAAAGATGGTCGGCACAAAGTCATCTAAGTATCTGTCAGAGATCATCAACTCGCGTAAGCTGTTGGCGACTGCCATTAAGAATGCAACAAATATGTCCGCGCAAGAAATGAACTCAAACGTAGAACTTCAGTTGACATTGGACGCGCTGACTGACCCTACGCAGGGCATTGAAGCGGCACGTACCACTCTTGCCACGCTAGAAGAACTGTACGGCGCGCCGCGTACTGCTGCGCCTGCCGCAGCCGCTCCCCGCGCGGCGGCTAAGACGCTTGTGATACCTGACGCAGCAAAGCAGATGCTTCGGAAGAACCCGTCGCCGCAACAACGCGCGTTTTTTGACCGCACATTTGGTAAGGGCGCCGCAGCAAAAGTGTTAGGACGGTAAATGGCAAAAGAAGAACCAAATCCGTTTGCTCAGTTTAAGGCGCCGCCTGCTACCAAAGTTAAGGCGGAAGCAAACCCGTTTGAGCAGTTTAAGCCGAAGCAGGTCAAGCCGCCACGTACAGACGCCGCAAAATACGCCGAGATAACCACGGGTGTATTGGCGCCGTACGCGACCGCAGCAACTGCTGGCGCGTTGGCCGGCGGTATTCCGACTGCTGGTATTGGAACAATACCCGGCGCAGGGGCAGGCATATTTGCGTTGGGCGTCGGCGACATTGGCACAACATTATACAACGCTGGCGCTTCAATGTTTGGCGCAGACCGCGTCCCTTTACCATCAGAAACTATCCGTAAGGGATATGAAAACATCGGCATTGGTAGCCGCCCAGAAACGCCGGCCCAGCAAGTTTACAACGACGCTTTGGATGCTGGCACCGGCGCTTTTAGCCAAGCTAAAGCAGCGCAGAACTTGTTTAAGACAGGGTCACGGCCGGTCCAAAACTTCATGCGCGATATGGGTAAAAACATTCGCGGCCAAACAGTCGCTGGCGTCGCCGCTGGCACCGCGCCATCCGTTGCGTCTAACTACCTTGGGGTAGAAAACCCATACGTTTTAGCGGGGCTTTCGTTGGCCTCCGGCGTCGCGGGCGGTAAAGCGGCTACGCCTAGTGTAAAACCTGTAACTGCCGCTGCGCTGAAAGAAGAGTCCGGTAAGCTATACCGTGCAATGGAAGCTGAAGGCGTCCAGATTGCACCGCAGGCGATGACGGATTTGGAAGCTGCAATTGGCCCAACATTAGGCAGTATGCGTTATAACCCAGTCACGGACAAGCTAGTCAACCAAGTAGTAAAAATGTTTCGTTTGCAAGCTGGCAAGCCAATGTCGTTCGATATGCTGGAAGAGTTTAGAAAATCTATTCGTGATCTTCCGTACACTCAAAGCGGTGCTGGCCGCGGCACACCTAAAGAGCGCGCGATAATCGCGGCGCTGGATGACACCATAGATGATTTTATGGATGGCTTGACTCCCGCACAGACAACCGGCGACGCAACGGCGGCTAACGCGTTTCTTAAGCAAGCACGTACCGTTCGTGGGCGCGGGTACCAAACTGAAACGCTGGAAAACGCGTTTACAAAAGCAACGGCTACATCCAAGGCGTTAAACTCTAACAAATCATTCCCCCAAGCACTTCGGGATGAGTTTGGTAAGATAGCCAAAGACCCGCGTAAATTGTCAAAGTTTGACAAACCAACGCAGGGGCTGATCAAACAGGTTGCCAATGGAACGGCCACGCAAAAAGTTTTGGCGGCGCTAGGGAAGTTTTCACCTAGCGCGGGCATATTTGGGGCGCAAGTACCCTTTATCGGTTACGGCGCTCAGTACGCGCCCGGCACAGCGGCAGCCATAACAGGTGTGCAACTTGCCACTGCCGTTGCAAAAGGCGCGGCAAATCGTATGACAAAAGGCCAAGCAAACCGTGCGCTTGTCAACGCTTCCCAACCCGGCGGCGGTATAAAAGCAGGAAAACCGGGCTACTTTGTGGCTTCGCAAGCCGTACAGCAAAACGCGTTAGCGCAAGAACGGGCTAAGCAAGCGGCAGAACGCCGCCGCATGGGTTTTTAACTAGAAAGTATTTTCATGGCTACTATCGACGAAACACAAGCGCAGCTTAACACGCACGAACAGGTCTGCGCGTTCCGATATGAAAGTATCTGCGCGCGGATGAAGCGTCTGGAAAGCGTCGGTATGACCGCGGCGGGTACAATCATTGTGCTGCTAATTGGTATATTGTTTAACCTAATTCAAAAAGGCGCTGTATGACCATAGTCTTAGGCCAGCGCAGTTTGTCACGGCTTGAAGGTGTGCATCCTGATCTGGTGCGTGTGGTCAAGAAGGCGGCTGCACTGTCCGACCTTGACTTTACAGTATTAGAAGGCATACGCAGCGTCGAACGGCAGAAGCAACTAGTCAGCCAAGGCGCATCGAAGACTATGAACTCACGTCACCTTACTGGTCACGCTGTCGATCTGGCGCCTATGATTGCCGGCGAAGTGCGTTGGGATTGGCCGTTGTATCACAAGCTGGCTAAAGTAGTTAAGGCCGCTGCGGCGGATGAGAAAGTCCCGCTTCAATGGGGCGGTGATTGGCGCGCGTTCAAGGATGGCCCGCACTGGGAACTGCCTTGGAAGTTTTACCCGAAAGGAAAATGACATGAAAATCGTATCTTGGTTAGTAAACCGTTTGAAAGAGCCTAGCACCTATGCAGGCTTCGCTGGTATTGCTTTGGCGTTTGGCTTGTCCGACGCAGAGTGGGCCACAGTATCCACGGCAGTTGCCGGTCTGGCTGGCGTAGTTGCCATGTTCCTAGCCGAAGCCCCCGCCGAATAATGAAGTTCCTGACGGCCCTGCTGGGTGTTCTGAACAAAGTGTTGGGACTTTGGAATGAACATCGTTGGAAGCGGCAGGGGCGTCAGGAAACCATTAAGGAAATGAACGATGCCATCAATGAGCAGATTGAACTTGGCGCGGCTGCTATCAGCGTCCCTGATCCTGAGCGTGACGAACGGTTGCGCGACCGTTTCGACCGTTCCCGTAAGTAGCTATTGTGCTATCGCAAAACCCATTAGTTACGATGTAACAAAAGATACATCAGAAACTGTCAGTGAAATTGAGGCGCATAACAGCGCCTTTATTTGTATCTGTGAGGCTGATTGCCCGAAAGGCAAATAAATGCCGCCTACTATAACGATAGACCCAAACTTGTACAACTATTGTACGCCCCGCCAACGCGAGATGCTGGAAGCCATCGAGTTACACGGCGGCGCTAGGGCTGCATCAATTGCATTAGGTATCAACCAAGGCGGCGCAAGCGATGCCTACATCGCAGTCAAGAAGAAGGCAGCGTTGCGAGGTTACGCACCAGAGCATGACTTCACCCGGCCTGTGCCGCAGGGCTATGTCAGCAAGGGCGTGTCAACCTACTACAACTCCGAAGGCAAGCCGTCAGGCCAGTGGGTTAAGGCGTCGCTAACGCATGAGGCGCTGATAGAAGCCATGCGCGAGACAGTCGCTGGCTTCAAGGACCAGATACAGCCGGCGGACATTGTCGTTGCGCCAGCGGCTTCTGAAGAGCATCTGTGCAACCTGTACACATTCACTGACTACCACCTTGGTATGCTGGCATGGCATCAGGAAGGCGGGGCGGATTGGTCTGTGTCCATCGCAGAGAAAACTATCCTTGCGGCGCTGGTACAGATGATAAATCAAAGCCCGTTAGCGCATACGGCAATTGTCAATATCCAAGGTGACTTCATGCACACCGACGGCAAGACACCCGTAACACCGACAGGTAAACACGTCCTAGATGCGGACAGCCGCTTCCCTAAGATACGCCGCGCAGCCATACGGATCATCCGCTCTCTGGTCGCGCTGTCATTGCAGCGCCATCAGGAAGTGTATCTGATTATAGCCGAAGGCAATCACGATATAGAAAGCAGCGGCTGGTTAGCTGATCTGTTCGCGGTGCATTACGAAGAAGACCCGCGCGTCACTGTCAACGACAGCGTGCTGCCGTTCTACGTATTTGAGTGGGGCAACACTATGATAGGTGTGCATCACGGCCATAAGGTCAAGAACGAATCGCTGCCGCTGCTGTTTGCCGCGCAGTTCCCGCAGCAGTGGGGCAGGACTACCCGCCGTGAGATACACTGCGGCCACCGTCATCACCGCGACGAGAAAGAATACAACGGCGTCACTGTGGTGCAGCATCCGACGCTGGCTGCGCGGGATGCCTACGCTGCACGCGGCGGGTGGATCGCAGACCGTGCGGCATGGGCCATTACGTACCATAAAGAATACGGCGCTGTGGGCCGCGTCATGGTCACAACTGAAATGCTAGGTGCGCCTAGCCATCAGGCGACCGATTAGTATTACTGCCTCGCCTAAGTCTTCTGGCACATGGCCTGCCCGCAGCAGAGCAAGCACCTTTTCCAGTGCCTCTGCTGCGGCTGCCGCATGGTCTGTCATTTCTTCATACCTATCATAATCTCGACACGCTCCCGCGCCGTCCGCATGGCAGAGTAACGCTGATGCAACCGCCGGGCGATGGCTGGGCGCTTGTGCGTCTTCAGTTCAGCGTCCAGCGCCTGCTTTAGCTGGTCTTCTGTAAGGTCAGACAGCACGGCAATCATCGACCGCCAGTTTAGTTTACTCATTTTTTAGTTCCTCTAGTGCTATGTCGGACACCGCACGCTTGTCGTGCAGCGCCGCCCATATGCGTTCGTCGATACTCTTTTCGGTCAGCATCACATAGACCCAGACATCCTTTGTCTGGCCGCTGCGGTGCAGCCGCCCCACCGTCTGTTCGTACAACTCCAGCGACCACGGCAGCGACAGGAAGACCATGTGGCATCCGCCATGCTGTAGGTTCAGCCCGTGGCCTGCCGACTTAGGGTGGGCCAGCAGCAACTCGACTTCGCCTGCGTTCCAGCGTTCGATGATGTTGTCATCATCCATCGTCTTTGCGTGCGGAAAGCGGCGTTTCAGTTCTGCCAACTCTTCTTGGTATGTATACGCTACTAGCGTATTGGCCCGCTGGTTTTCTGCCAGCAGTTCTTCCAGCCGGTCAAACTTGTGGCTGCTAAACCATATCGACCCCGGCCCAGCGTCGCGGTTGTAGACAAAGCCGGACGCCATCTGTTGCAGCTTGGTCGTTACCGCTGCTGCGTTCTGCGCTACGATCTGGTCTGCGCCAAAACGCACGACATAGTCGCGCTTCATCCTGTCATATGGCGCGCGGTCATCTAACGCGACGCGTACCTCAGTGACATGGCATGGCGGCAGCTTGTCCTTGTACTCGCCCGGCTCCAGCACGAACGTCGCAGGGCGGATGCGCTTCATGACTTGCTCCAGCGCGCCGGCTGCCGGCACCCATTGACCAAACTCGCGGTTGGTGCAGATAAAATACTGCTGCATGAACGCACCCTTGGCACGGCCCAGCAGCGATTGGTCAATGATCTTGCACTGACCGAAGACATCTTCCAGCCCGTTCGACGTAAACGATCCTGTCAACCCCCACCGTATCTTCATCGTAGACATAATTTTCTCCAAAGCCTTATAGCGTTTGCCTGACGGATTCTTCAGCCGCGTCAGTTCATCAAACACCACCCCATCGAAACTTGATAAGTCCTTTAGCTTGTCCAAGTTATCATAATTGCTAACTACAACGCTGGCGCCGCTGTCCATTGCGGCTGCGCGCTGCGCGGGTGTACCGACAGCCACCGCGGGCGTAAGGCTAGACCACATCGGCGCTTCCACCGGCCACACGTCAGTGCAGACACGCTTGGGCGCCACAACCAGCCAGCGGTTGACAATACCATCGCGCAGCATCTCATCCATCGCCGTCAAGGTGATGGCTGTCTTGCCAGCACCGACAGGCGCAAGGATCATGGCGCGGTCGCGTTCGTACAGGAACGTCGCCGCCTGCTCTTGGTACGGCCTTAGCTGAAGCGTTTGAGCCATGTGTCTATATCTTCTATTGACCACAGACACGCGTAGTGCTGCTTGGTGTGTGCCATCTCATCTGAAAAGATACGCTGCAACGCAGACAGGCGTCCGTTGGGCTGCTTGATTTCTATGAACCAAGCCTCGCCGTTAGGCATACAAGCTATGCGGTCGGCAACGCCAACTTGCGTGACGCTGCGGAACTTATAGGCAAAACCACCTAGCGCCCGCACACGTTTACAAAAATACCGCTCTACTTCTTTCTCAGTCATACAAGAAAGCTACCACAAAATTTTTTGCATTTCAAGGCTTGCATCAAATTTTGTTGTGTCGTATGGCAGTCGCTCAAACAGTAAAGTGAGGTGCAATATGAAACATAGTAAGATAGTCGGCGGTTCAACCGCCAAGCGCGTCATAGCTTGCCCAGGCAGCGTGGCGCTGGTGGACACGATGCCGCCAAAGCCCAGCAGCAGCTACGCCGACGAAGGCACGCTCCTACACGACAGCATTGCAACCATATTAGAACGCGACGTTGACCCGTACAAATTGCTTGGTCTGCGTTACGAAGACGTAGAGTTAACCGAAGCGTTAATCGAGGACAAGCTGATAGTGGCGCTGCGCGCGCTGGACGAGATAGACCCGCAGGGGGAGATGGAATATGCTGTTGAAAGCAGGGTTGGTTTTGGTGATTATTTGCCTAACGTTTTTGGTTCTACCGATCTTCTTGGTCGCCTTGGTGATAGAGCGATTGTTCTGGATTGGAAGTTTGGCGATGGCGTGGCTGTTGAAGCCACCGAAAACGCCCAATTACTCTTCTACGCTGCGGCGTCTAGGCGAACGGCGGAAACGGCGTGGGCGTTTGACGGGGCTAAAGAAGTAGAACTAATCATTGTACAACCACCGTTTGTTAAGCGGTGGGTGACAACGCTAGACCGCGTCGATGCGTTTGAGCAAGAACTTGCCGCGGCTGTCAAGATTGCTGCGCGGCCAGACGCGCCGTTGGCATCAGGCGACCATTGCAAGTGGTGCGCGGCCAAGCCTGTCTGCCCTGTCATGACCGGCGCTGTAGACCGCGCGCTAAAAGTCAAGGTCGATGCGCTGCCAATGGATCAGATAGCGCACTATCTGGAACAGGCGCCGTTGGTCGAGGCGTTCATTAAGGATTTGCAGCAGTTGGCGCATGGGCTTCTGGAAGACGGACATAAAGTCCCCGGATGGAAGTTGGTCAACAAACGTGCAACACGGCAGTGGACAAACGAAGATAAAGCTGTAGCTTTCATGTCCGCTGCTGGTGTAGAAGCATGGGCTGATCCTAAGCCTTTGTCGCCTGCACAAGCAGAAAAGGCTTTGAAGAAAGCCAAGATAGAATTGCCAGCGGACTTAATCGTCGCTGTCTCCAGTGGCTCTACCCTTGCGCCGGAAAGTGATTCCCGGCCAGCGGTCTTGCAGATCGGACAGATGCTTACCAAAGCTATGTCTAAAATACAGTAACAGAAAAGGTACAATACAATGTCGAATATCACTACTTTTGGCGGCGCTAACTTGCCGTCAGTACAATCGCTCTCTGGCGCTTTGCGTTCCATTCAGTCTGAAGTCGCTCTCGGCGGCACAGTCATTCTGAAGATGGACAAGACAGGCCATTGGGTTTTCGGTGCAGACCAGACCGAAGTTGAGGAAGGCAGCCTGTGGGCCGCTAACCCGTTTTCGTTCGTCCACGGCTACATTGCGTGGGGCAACGGCGAAGTCTTGGCTGAGAAGCTGGTGCCGGTGTCAGAGCCGCTGCCAGAGTTGGACCCAGCACCAGCAGGCGCGACGCGCGGCTGGGAAATGCAAGTGGGCATGATGCTCGTTTGCACAAATGGCGAAGACAAGGATATGCAGGCACGCTTCACGGCTACGTCAGTCGGCGGCAAGCGCGCCGTGCAGGCGTTGGCGGTTGCTATCGCTGATCAGGTTGACAAAGACCAGAACAAGCCTGTGCCATTGCTTGAACTGAAGACCGAGCATTACCAGCACAAGACTTATGGGCGTATTTTTACGCCTATCTTTGAGATTACCGATTGGGTGTCGATGGACACCAATACGGTAGCTGAACCAGAGGAAGCGGTACCGAAAACCGCCGCTGATCCTGAAGCCGCTGATGGTACGCGTCGCCGGCGTCGCGTAGCCTAAGTGGTGCGAAAGCCGGGGCGAATCCACCGCCCCGGCGAGTAGCAGAAGAGTGAGAACTTCTATGAACAGAATAATTGCATGGGTAGACGGCGTTAACAGCGCAGTGATGGCGCATTTTGCGCTTATGGATAACCCCGAACTTATAATCGCGCACTGCGACTTAGGCGACAGCGTCCACGAAGACAGCCATCGCTTTATAACCGATCTTGAAGCGTGGTATGGCAAACCAATACTGCGCCTGAAGTCCACTAAATACGACACGATAGACGATGTCTTTGAAGCGCGTCGGTATCTTGCTGGCATAAACGGCGCGCCTTGCACTGGCGAACTAAAGTTTGCGCCGCGTATGGATTTTCAGCTTCCCAGCGACACGCACTTGTGGGGCTACACAGCCGACAAGACGGACGCAAAGCGGTTTACCAATATGCAGGATAACTATCCCGCGCTCAAGCAGCGCGCGCCGCTAGTCGAGATGGGATTGAAGAAAACAGATACCCATGCAATCCTTGCGGAGCAAGGCGTGCGCCGTCCGTATGTGTATGAGATAGGTATGCCTAACGGCAACTGCCTTGGCTGCGTGAAGGCGACCAGCCCTAACTACTGGGCGCTAATCCGCAAGCATTTCCCTGATGTGTTTGCGCGGCGCGCGGATCAAGCGCGGCGGTTCAACGTGCGGTTGACACGCATAAAAGGCGTTCGCACTTTCATTGACGAAATTCCGGCTGATTGGCCTACTGACATGGGTAAGCGCGGCTTCGGCGGCTGCGGCTTTCATTGCGTGACAACATGAATGTATTAGATTTATTTTCTGGCATAGGTGGTTTTAGCCTTGGGCTAGAGCGCGCTGGGATGCGGACTGTCGCATTCTGCGAGATAGACCCCCATGCACGCAAGGTGTTAAACAAGCATTGGCCAGATGTGCCAGTGTTTACGGACGTGTCCACATTATCTAAGGATGACTTAAATGAGCAAATCGACGTTCTCGCTGGCGGATTTCCTTGTCAGGACATCAGCACAGCCGGGCTTGGTGCAGGCTTATCGGGAAGCCGTAGCGGCCTCTGGTTCCAATTCCACCGCATCATCAAAGAAATCCAACCGCGCTACGCGATCATCGAAAACGTCAGCGCCCTTCGCAGTCGAGGATTGGACCAAGTCCTCTGGTCACTTGCTGAGATCGGGTATGATGCGGAATGGCATTGTATCCCCGCTTCAGCCGTTGGCGCCCCTCACCGTCGCGACCGCATCTGGATCGTGGCGTACCCCCGACACAGGAGCAGGGGGAGCGTCTGGGCTTTTGAAGGAAGGAAAAACCCGCAGGACGAACGGCCAGCGGATACAAGTGCGCTTAGTAGACCAAGTATTGAACCAAACCTTGTGGCCAACTCCCAGAGCGTCATCCGCGATGAACGAGGATATAGCGAACATCAGGGCGCGCGGGAAGTACAACAGCCGTTTGGAAGAACACGTAGCATTTTGGCCGACACCGACAGCGCACATAGCGAAGGAAGGCGGCTATCCAGCGGAGCATACGCGCAATACGCCAACACTGTCAGCGCGGGCTGGTGGGAAACTGAACCCGCGGTGGGTCGAGTGGCTAATGGGCTTCCCGGACAATCACACAGACTTAAACAACTAGGCAATGCGGTCGTACCGCAAATACCTGAATTGATTGGCCGCGCTATTATGGAGTACGAACGTGTCAATTCTTTGGCTTGACTTTGAAACGCGCAGCCGTTGCGATTTACGCAGCCGCGGCGTGTACAATTACGCGCAGGACACCAGCACCGACGTGCTGTGTATGTCATACGCATTTGATGACGAAGACGTGCGGACGTGGCTACCCAGTGAGCCTTTCCCGCAAGCCGTGCGTGATCACAAGGGGCTGGTGTACGCGCACAACGCAGCGTTTGAGCGCCTGATATTCTGGTATGTCCTTCAGGTCGAGTTTAAGCTGGAGCAGTTTTATTGCACCGCAGCACAAGCCCGCGCCAACTGTGCGCCGGGTAGCCTTGAGGATGTAGGGCGCTTTGCCGGCGCTACCATGAAGAAAGACCACCGCGGCGGACAACTGATCCGCGCGCTGTCTATCCCGCAGGCTGACGGTGAGTTCCGCGGGGACGCGAAGCTGATGCAGGAAATGGTTGACTATTGCGAACAGGACGTGCGGGCCATGCGTTCTATAGCGCAGGCGCAGCGTCCGCTGTCGGCTGAAGAGTTAGCTGACTATCACGTCAACGAACGCATCAACGACCGCGGCGTGCTGCTTGACAGGCCATTGGCTATGGCAGCGGTGCGCTACGCTGAAGCAGAAAAGGCTGAGATACAAGACATCGTCGCAGAGGTGACGCACGGCGAGATTAAGTCCGTCCGCAGCCCAAAGATGAAGAAGTGGGTGCTAGACAGGGTAGGGCCGCAGGCGCTTGAACTGGCAACTATTTACAAGGATGGCGAACCTAAGCTATCCATTGACAAGAACGTGCGCGCCAACTTGCTGGCGTTAGCAGAGGAGAACCCTGATGAAGTGCCAGCGGAAGTGGCGGATGTTATCCAGTGCGCGGACGATCTCTGGGCATCGTCCGTTGCGAAATTCCAACGTGCAGCGGCGCTTGCTGATGCGGAGGATTTTCGCGTTAGAGGAGCGTTCGTATTTGCAGGAGGTAGCGCAACTGGCCGTGCTGCATCATTTGGGCTTCAGGTACACAACTTCCCAAGAAAGTGTGCGGGAAACCCGCCATTAATACGGAAAGCTATGGTTCGCGGGCATCAA
>Ga0209088_10000949_pt1 | contig 19511 bp, 24 predicted proteins | sample S_140625_EF_Meta_FD_187324 | JGI IMG/M metagenome (GOLD analysis project Ga0209088, IMG submission 187324) | Freshwater microbial communities from Lake Simoncouche, Canada to study carbon cycling - S_140625_EF_MetaG (SPAdes) (version 2) | ecosystem: Environmental > Aquatic > Freshwater > Lake ... | reverse complement strand
TTTGTATTAACAATAAATCCGGTGCTTGTTGATGGTCCGGCGTGGAATTGATTTGAAGATGCCGTTATGTCAGTAAAGCCTGTACTGGAAACTGAAAGCCTCCGTGTTCCCGCAAGCTGCAAATCCAACAAGTTTCCTGTAAACCCAGTAGGCGCATTAACACCCAAGCCTGTTCCCGCTGTGTTCCATGCTGTCGAAGTTGTCCCAGATGGTTCAATTACGAGTTGTGGCTTCGTCGTAGTTGCCGTGCCACCCGTGAACCAGGTGCCAGTCAGCGATACCGGGGGTGCGCTGGCTGCACCGTTGACCGATTGAATTACGCGACCAGTTGCAGTCAGGCTGGTGAACGTTCCTGCTGCTGCCGTGGTGCCGCCAATGGCGCCAGGGGTGGCGGGGTCAAAAGCGTTCAACGCTGACCCCGTGAACGACAGGCCGGTGCCTAGGCTGATCTCCTGCAGGCCACCTACGCCCGTTGAATAGCGGCCAGCCAGGACTAAACCGCTAGCGGTTATTCCCGAAAAATTGATAGCTCCAGCTTGCGCTGCACCGATGTTTGTCCTGGCAGCATCAAAGTCCAGTAGGTCGGACAGGTTGTTGGCTTTGATCGCGTAGGCAGCGTCACCCTCAGCCTGGGTCAGGTACTGCGTGTGCGGATCCGCAGCCGCCGTGTGAGCTGCCACCGCCGCCGCTGCGGTCCCGGCAGAGTCAGCCCCAACTTGCGCCGCCGAGGGCATTGCATGTCGGTGATCGCTGCGACTGGCTGCTGTGCCGGTGCCTGCTGCTGCGGTGCCGAGGGACTGGGGAGTGGCGTCAGAGAGCGCAACGCCCGCCCCAGGGGGCAGAATCCTGACAACAGCAGGGCCGCTGTTGTTCGTGATCCTGACAACCGCAGGGGCGCTCATGGATCCCTCCTGCTGCTGCGCAAGGCCACCGTTGCTAATCCAGTGGCCAAGAAATTGTCATCAGCCTGCGTGGCGCCTGGTGGCACCATCAGGCAGTCATATCGATAGACACCACTGACCTTGAGCGTATTGACGATCGCTTCCGGCAAGATCAGCCGCACCAAGCCCTGCGCTGGCGTGGTCTGCACAGTCACCGGATAGATCGTCCGGGCTTTGATGTCGCTGACAGTTGCATTCACATCCCATCCCACAAACGACCATGGCGTGGTCTGGGCGGTATCACTGAACAGCTCAAATACCTTCAGGGCATCAATCCCCTGCTCCATCCCCCAGGTTTCGTTTTCGACCCAGGCCATACTTCAACCTTGCTGCTCCAGCTTTCCGTCCGTCGCACCTCCCAACGCAAAAGGGCCCCGAAGGGCCCCAATGCTTGAACCGCCTATGGGTTTACTCGCCGGGAACCAGGTACACCGTGTTGGTGCCAGCCGGAGCGGCGGCGCCATTGGTCACGGTGCCAGTCGCCGAAGCGCTGGTGATGTTGCTCTGGGTCGAGGCGTAGCTGAAGGTGGTGGAGGCCACCGCCGTGATGGTGAAGGTGCCATTCACCAGCGGGTTGCTGCAACCCACAGTGACGATCTCACCGACCAACATCGTGTGGGCAGCGGACAGGGTGATCGTGGCCACGTTGGAGGTCAAGGCCACGTTGCTGATGCTCAGCGTGCCGGTGCCCGGGCGAAGCCGCACAGCAGCCACTCGAACATCACCGGTCAACGAACCAGCGGCCTTGACCGCCTCACGGATCTGCTTGCCGCTGACGGCGACCTCGTTGATCTGACCGGCGGTGGCGGTCACCACACCGATATTGGCGTAGGTGGAGGCGGAACTGAGGGCAGCACCCTCAGCCACGTTGGCAGCTTGGAGCACGTAGCCACCAGAGGCGCCAGAACCACCGGCAGCGACCAGCTTCCATTCATCCTGGGCAGCCAGGTTGGTGGTGAGCAAGCGAGCGGCGCCGGTGCGGGTTTCGGCAGCACGGCCACGGGCGCCGGCTTTGACGGCACCGAGAAGGATGGTTTCAGCATCCACTTGATAGCCCCTTCGGGGGGCAAGTCCAGTAGAACGAGCCATTAGTCAGTACCTCAGGAAATGGATAGATGAAGCGATGATTAAGCGGTCACCGCAGCATCGGTGATCCCGTAGGCACGAGCGGCAGAACGACCATTCATGATCGCCATCCCGATCGACCAGTCAATCCGGGTGCGATCGACGGGAGCATCAGGCACTTCGCCGAACTCCTTGATGTCGATGCCGTAGCCCTGGGCGGCAGGGCCCTGGATGCCGGTGGTTTGCAGATCACCAAACGTCACGCAGTAGATACTGGTGGAGCTGGAGGTTTCGGTGAAACCTTGGATCTGCGTGTTCTGGGCATTGGTGTCGGTGACAACAATGCGAGCATCGTTGTACATCGTCACCCGACGACCAAAAGCATCCTGCTCAAAACTGATGAAACCACCGATGGAAGTGTTGCGGGCGGCAGTAGTAAGGCGCCGACGCATCTTCTTGTTCATCAGCAGGATCTTGTTGTCGCCATCGACAGCATCGATCAGTTCATCAAGAGCCGTCAGCGACAGGGCGCCGTTGACGTTGACCGCCTGGGAGCTGCCCGTGTTGACGCGAACCTTGAGGCCATCAAAGGCACGGGGATCACTTGACTCATCGCCGTTGATCACGTAGTCCTCGAAGGTGAGGCGCATGGAGCGCACCTTCATTTGGATCTGCTCAGCCTTGGCCTGGGGCCCGTAGTTTTTGATGCGCTGGATGTCCACATCGATGTCGCCACCGAAGAACTTCAGCCGCTCATACTGCGGATTGATGACACCGTAGGTTTCGTCGTAGGTTTCGTTGTAGCCACGGAACCCAACGGAAGGAAGCTCAGCTTCCACGGCATAGTCCAGACCGCCCTGCACATTGCGGAACGGCATGATGCCGATCAGTTCAGATTCAGCCAGTTCACGAATAACGGCCACCCGTTGAGGATTTGTCTCCTGCTTGGCAGCCTCCAGAATGGTTAGTCCCATGGGGAAAATTCAGGTGAAGGTCGGGGGTGGCATCACGCCGGTTAATTCACCGCAAGGCATCACGCCGTGCTGATTGATTTGGGACCGGCCTGGGCATCACGCCACCGATCGGTCCCTGTTGTTGGAACTTTCCGGGTTCCTAAGCCGCGCCTCCGAAGGCATCGGAGAACAGCGAGCCGAGGGGCTGGGCCATCAGGTCTCTGCCGGTGCTGACGCGGCCATCACGGCTGCTGCGGGCCCCGCCGCCGGTGCCCATGGCGGGCTCAAAGTTGCGGCCCCACACGGGATCGGATTGCAGGCGGCCCAACCACTTGGTGGGTTCAAACCGCTTGCCGGTTTCGGAGTCGATCTCCGGGTTGCCCTTGGCATCGACTACTACCAGGGCACCGTCCTCGATGCGGAAGTGAGCGCCGAAGCGGGACCACACCGAATCAAAGGGGGTGGAACCGTCAATGGTGCTGGCCACCATGGAGCCCTTGGCGCCGATGAAAGCCTTCTCGGCCTGCACCCGGACCAGCTCCCGCTGACGGGCCTCCCGTTCAGTTTGCAGCTCAGCGTTGGCCTGCTGTAGCTGGGTCGAATACTTGGATTCGATCTGCTCCCGTTCCAGGCGGGATCGCTCTTCAATCAGTTGCCGCTCCTGCAGGGCCGCTGCAGCCTTGGCCTCAGCAGCCCGCACGGCGTCGGGATTGGTGGTGGTCAGCTCCTTGAGTTGCGCCTCCAGTGCGCCCAAGCGGCGGTCCTTCTCGCGGTTGGCATTGCGCTCACGGTCAAGGGTGTGGCGCAGGCGGGACAGGTCATCGCCCTCGCCTTCACCAGTACCACCGGCAACAGCACCAGCAGCACCAGCGGCACCTGCCCCGGTGCCAGTGCCATCTCCACCTTCGCTACCAGGCTCTGGGCTCTGGAGCGGTTGAAACCATTGTTTGGTCATGCTTCGGGGCATCACGCCCGCGAACTACCCCGGAGCTTTCCGGCTTAGCGAGAGGCTTGTGGCTTAGGTCGCTGACGGCGTTGCTGCTCGCGTTCGGCAGCGGCCAGGCGGTTAGCAAGCTGGCGGGTCTGGACGGTCTCTAGGAGGGTTTCGATGGAATCGGGCTGGGGGAGGTTGGTCATTGCAGGGTTATTCAGAATAGTCAGGAAAGGTCCAGGTATAAGTTTTTGTTTCTGTTATGCCTGGATAATTACGACCTACAAAATCGTAGATAGGGGAAAAGGTATTAAAACCAGGACTTCCTACACTATTTTTATCTTCTGTAAAACCAATAACTATAGCTTGATTTCCTCCTATTCCCGTACTTTTGGGCTCAAATGTAGCCTCAACTTTATCTCCAGGTTGAGGCTCAGCAAAAACATTGTTGTCAATTACAACTACTATCCAATTAAAAATAATAGGAACGGTATAGAATGGAGAAGGAATTAGTCCATAAACTAAATCTGCTTGATCATACCTAAACGCATTGACAGAAGTTTTGCCGGATACAAAAGTTTTGTCACTATTGATTAGTTCTTTTTGTGTTTCTATGTTGTCAGACCAAATAAATAAATAAGCAACCCAAGTATTGGCAGTGCTAGGGGGAACAATTTCACCTACTACAACTCCATTTAATTTGAATATGTGGGGTTCGGGTTGAGCCCATATTTGATAAACATTGTAATATGGAAGAAAAGAAAGTGGATAATAAGAGGGCCCTGCCGTATTTGGTGTATAAAATTCTACAAAATTTTGTCCATTTGCCATTGGCTGTCCACTAAGGCGAATTGCTATATATGGGGTCTTGCCAGACAACACAAAACTAGGTTCGTCCTTTCTCCTTATTGACAACGGCCCAGGCCGCAAGCTGTCCGCTCGCTTTTCTTCACTTCCCCCGCAGTTCTCAACGGCTCGTTTTGCCTTTGCTCGGTTCTTCAAAATCCGGCACTTGACCACCTCCAGGATGTTCCAGGGCACCGGGTCGATGTCAACGATCAGGCTCATCCCTGAGCCAACAGCAGCACGTAGGTCTTGCTCTGCCCAGATTGCAGCGTCTCCGGGCCCGGCAGCAGCACCACCCGATCGGGATAGGTTCTGCTGTCCACCTGAAGGACGATGGCATCAAACGTAAAGCCAGCGCCAGTGGCAGTCAGCCCCATGGTGAACGCCGGTAGCTCGTACCTTGCGTTGCCACTGTTCCAAGCACCGGCCCCGATCGTGCCGGTCAGCTCGGCATAGCCATTGCCCGCCGTGAGCTTCACCGCATTCCAGGAGCTCATCAGGCTGGCCTGAGTCAGCTCCGTGCCGTTGCGGTAGGCCAGAAACATCCGGTAGGACTTGCCCTCATAGGCGAGCTGCGCCTGTTTCCCCAGCGCATCCGGCGAGATCAAGACGTCCATGGGTGCCCCTGCTTACCGGAGCTTTCCGCCGTGGCTTTAGGCCGGCGCAGGCAGCGGGATCTCCCAGGTGCTGGCATTCCAGGTCATCGTGCTGGCGCTGCTGACCAGATCGGCGCCATTGTCCACGCAGGCGACCAGCTCATCCACCGACGATGCCCCGCCACGGGCCCTGTAAATCACCAGCTTTCTGGCGGTGATGGTGCTGGTCGGCCAGGTTGCTGTGCCAATCGTGAGGGTGAGCTTGTGGGTTGTGGTGTTCACCGCTGCGGTGAGGGTGACGGTCGCCCCGCCTGCGGTGTAATTCGTCCCGGTCACCTCATTGGTGATCGAGGATCGCTTGCTGTGAGCACCTCGATCTTCGGTGTAGGCGGAGGTCACCAGCATCGCCTTGTAACTGTGCGTGGTGTTGCAGTTGCCCGCAAATACGTCAGCGATGAAGCTGTCAAAGACGACCGAAGCCATAATTACCTGCCATTACCTCTCAGCTTTCCCAGTCTTTAGCTGTTAGGGAATGGCCCGCCAGGGGGTGTGAAGTTGGCAGTATAACGAGCGTAAGAGGTTAAGCGAACCTCATCTATGTAATGATTGGAATCAGGAGCAAAGACCGTCAATTTATTGTTGTTGCCAAAGGCTTCATTACCAATCGAGCCAATTTGAACGCCATTAATGAAGATCAGGGTATTAGCTCCAGAGAAGAACACAACCGCAAGGTGGAACCAGGTGTCAAGGGGAACTGCAGACGACGACAGGAACCTTGCGCCAATGCCATATTGCTCGTACTCAAGTTTGTTGTTTGATCTGTAATAAATGTAAACTCGTCCCGCCGTTTCATCGCCAAACCTGAAGATGTAAGAGTCTGCATTGCTTGCGCTTGACCGATACAACCACGCTTCGATTGTGAAAGCCGAAGCAATTGGAGATGTGTAAGCACCTGTCCAGTTTGCATCCCCTCCCGTGAACGATGCCGTTCCAAACTTCTTGTTTGCAGTGCTCAACGCACCCGACACGGAACTTGTCGTCCGTGCATTGGAACTGCTGTCCAGGATTGTTGTGCTGCCGTTGTTGCCATCCATGTGCAGCAGCAGGGCAACATTGGAAAAGTACGGATCCCCTGTAGCGCCTGGCGTGAAGGTGGTTGAGCTTGTGACCCAGGCCACGCCAAGGTTCAAGCCAACACCGTTGAACCGCTGCCCCGGCATGAACGTGGTGGATGGTGTCACCAAGGCCACGCCGTTGTTGGGGCTGTTGGTGATCCCGCCTGGCGTGAACGTGGTGGCAGGTGTGACCCAGGCCACGCCGCCGTTGTAACCCTTGCCGTCCGTCCTGACGCCAGGAACGAACAAGGTCACGGAGGTCACCCAGGAGGCCCCAGGGACTGTGGTGGCCGTGAAGCTCGTGAAGGTGCCGTAGGAAACCGCCACGCTCACCAGCGACACGGTGACCGGCGTTGCGTCATAGGGCACCGATAGCAGCCAGGTCAGGGAGCGGCTCACGCTTTCGCGGTTCACCGTCTCGGGTACTGCATCGACCACGCTGGCCACCGTCAGCTCCGCCGCGTAAACATCGCTGGCCACCCCTGCTGTGCCAAGGCTGCTCCAGATGCCTCCCGGTGCTGCCGGGTCAAACCCGTTCGGGGTTGTGATCGTGTTGGCCAGAGCGGGGCTGGCGTTGGTCGTTGGCGTCACGGTTTGCAGGTTGGCCGATGGCACCTGCAGCGGGAACCAATCAACACCACTGGCACCAGTGAGCTTGCCCGCCCCGCCATCGAGCATGGCATCACAGCCAGCGATCAGGCCCTGGGCATCCCAGGCAAAAGTGGTGCCGTTGGCGCGGAACCGACCCACGGTGCCTGCCGTCTCCAGGTAGATGGTGCCCATGGGCTCACTGGGCAGGTTGCGCAGCTCGGTGGTGATCGACTTGCCGTGGGCCATCCCTGAAAGGATGGAATAGATCACCTTGCCGTAGAAATAAGCAAAACCCTTGCTGGGAACATGAAAATACTTGAGACCAGTGCTGTTATCACCTGGACCCACTGAAGGGGCTATATAACTATCTGGGCAATACTGCATCTCGTATTTTTCTGTTTTCAAGGTCCAGTCCGAACCGTAAAGTAACGTGATGATTTGACTTTGAGACTTCTCACCTTTACTTTCGCTGTCTTTTGAATTTGTTTTGTCCCAGCCCCCATTAACATTAAGATCGTTCTGTATGTTGTTAAGTCTGTCGTTCTGCTGCCGCAGCTTGCTCGGCAAGGCAGGGGCCGTACCGCGCCCGATGTTGATTGTCTTCTCGGTGCCGTTGCAAATCAGCGCAGTCATGCGATCAACTAGCGCATAAGTTCCGCTGATTCGAGTTGCATCATCTGCCCGTTTCAGGCCATTCATAATCACGGACGCAGCCGTTTTGCCTCCAGCAGTTGCGCCCCAGGCTTGGTAAACAGTGGTGAACTGCAAGGTTAGATCAGCTTCCTTGTTCTGTTGTTTTTCAACAATGGTCTTCCGCACTAGTACAATGCCAGTGCCAAGGTCGATGTTCTTGTAATTCTCGATTGCCAAACCACCAGCAAAGGCAATCCTTGGTTCGTATTCATATGTGCTAACTTCCACTTCAATGGGGCCATTCTCGGTGATGAGATATTTATTAAAGCTCTCCGTACGTTTGATCAGCTCCACGCCAGGATAGGCGGGACTGCCTGCTTCCAGCTTGGACTTCCATCGGGTCGGGTTGGCCGCTCCAACGCATGTCGTAGTGGTCGAAACGGTGGTTGCCACTACGTCTTGACTTTGCTCTTTGCCGTCTTTATCGGTGTAATTTAATGTTTGGTATTGAGTTAATACCTCTGAGATGGAAGCAAATTTTACCTGATCTGATTTTGTCTGATAAACCCCGTTGACATTCTTGCGGTACTCAACCACAAACGTTTCAGCAGGGCTGATTGTTTGTTGGAGGGTCCATCCTTGCAATAGGCTATTGTTGTCTGTATTATTACTGGTGCCGTTGTCATTCCAGTTATATGGTTTGTCGCTAGGTGTTTTGGGCTTGTAATTTGGATTGCCTTCAACAGTAGGTAGCACCGCCTGACCGAAGCTGATCGTGATCCGCTCCGGTGGCGCTGGGTTCCCAATGGTCTCGTTGGTGATCGTGTCGTTGACCGTCAGCAGCGGGCCCTTGGTCGTAGGCGCAAGCAGTTGGCGCAGCCGCAGCTTTTCATCAGCATCAATGAAGCCATACATGCCAGCTTCAGCGATAATCGTGCTGGCAATGTTCAGGTATCCGTTGGATACGTCGATTTTGTCTGTTGCCTTAATGCCATTGATAGCCGGATTACTAGCCGCTTGAGTGATCGAGCAGTTGCTGAGGCAAAAGGCCAGCACATTGCTCAAAAGCGAAACAATCGGTGAAGAACCTGCTGACGTGTCCACATTGGACCACGGCGGATCGTTGGCGGCGGCAAAAACCGCTGGCTGCACGAAGTCCCACTTCAAGGTCAGCAAGCATCCGACCGTCAAGGTGGTCTGGTTGTTGATCGGGTCGCTGTCGGCCTTAATCACCCGCAGGCGCCGGGGCAGCCGCGTCAGCTTCCCATCAGGCAACCGCACCCCCAGCTTGATCTCGGTGCCACGGGCGGGCTGGATGAGGCCATTGATCACCACCTCACCCTGCGTGCGCAGCAAGCCCACCCCTGGCGCCACCGGATCATCCGAAAGCTGGCCGCTGATCACAGGGCCCAGATCGCAGAACACCTGGGCGCGGACATCAATCACACCGGCTGGCACTAGGAGGCCCTCCGCTTGAGCTTCACGCTGATGATGTACCGCTCGATCACCGCCCCGCTTGACACGATCTTGTCCCGCTCCAGGCCCAGCTCACCTACCGGCCAGAAGTCCGATGCACCGGGGCGGGCCGCGATGGTGCTCTTGAACCAGGATTGAACCGCCGCCCAGCCGCTGGCATCGGTGACACCCTTGACGTTGCGCACCTCGCTCACTACCAGGGGCCCTCGGGCCACGAAGCCGCCGGTGGATGTGGGCTCCAGACTCGGACCGTCCTCGTAGCCCTCCGGTTGCTCCAGCAGGGCCAGCGTGGTGGCTCCCAAGGTGATGGTCCCGTAGGAGGGGATGAACGCATCGCCGCCTAGACGGCCCTTTTCGTTCTGCCGTAGCAGCACCGCCAGCTGCTGGGTTGCATCGATCAGGGAAAATGACACCTTCACCCACACGCCACCCTCGACTGTTTCGCCCGCTGGTGCCCCGGTGAACCAGCACGCCAGGCTGGTGACGCTCCGGCCATGAGCCGCGCAAGTCAACGCCACGGTGGCCCCCACCGCCCGGCTGGCCAGGGTTGGAGCTTCGGTGATCTTGGCCGCCTGCCAGGCATCAAACAAGCTGCAGCACGTCACCCACTGGGCCGGGGTGCAGAGGCCCGCCACGGTGAACCGCCGCGCCACCAGGCCTTGCTCCGTCTCAGCTTCGGCATAACCGATCGGCTGCGCCTGCAGGTACCGCAGCGTCAGGGTCGAACCGCCATAGCTGAGCTGGAGGGCCATCAGGGCACCCTCAGCGCATCCGCGCCATCGTCTGCGCCAGCCTCAGGCCCGATCCATCGCCCCGCACACCGACTGAAACGTTCCACGCTTTGCGCCTCAGCTCGGCTACTTCCTGACTCAGGTTTCCGACCGCCAGGCTGAGATGGGCCATTGCCGGATCGGGGCCACGCAGCACGCCAGCGCCACCACCGAGAGCACCCGCACCCTTGAGGCGACTGGTCATGCTCGCCGGGATCACGGTGCCTCGCGAAGGGGCTGTCCAGAGGCTGTTCATGGGCCGGTTGATCAGGGACAGGGCGCCCGATGCCGACAGGAAGGCCTCCTGCCCCAGGCTCATCCCACTGGGGCCATCGTTGACGCGATAGGTCTGGCCGGCGGCGACCGGGCCACCGGTGAAGCGGGCCTCGGGGAGCCCGGATGCGCGGGCGAGGGAGCTGTAGAAGTTGCCTGCCTCATCAGCGGCGTTCTTCATGTTGTCGGCAAGCCCTGCAGCTTGATTCTTGGCCAAGCGGGTGGAGGTTTCCGACAGCTTCATGCTGTCCTTGATGTCGTTGGCAGCGGGGGCGCTTGATTTGCTCAATGCTTGCCCGATCTCAAAGTAGCCCTTGCCGGTGTCCTTCACCTGGAGGCCCACATCCTTGGCCAACTGAGCGAAGGCGGTCTGCTGATCCAAGGGAACCTTCAGGGAGTCGCCGATGCTCTTGAACTCGTTGCCAAGGCCCTTGACGGCCTTGAAGGTGCCATCGGAAGCCAGGGCCAGGCCCTTGGCGGCAGCTTCGGCTTTGATGTTGTTCTCGGCAGTCTGGTTAGCGGCATCGGCACTTTGCCGTTCAAGTGGCTGGATCTGAGCAAGGATGTCCCTTTTGGAGTTGGCCACCTCTAGGTCAATGTTTGCAATATCCAGCGCATTTTGAGCCGTTGCTATGGCTTGCTGATCATTTGAAAGTTTAGCTGTAGACAAGTTTATTATTGCTTTGTCTATTTCTGCTCTTGCCTTCTTTGCCGCAAGATCAGCCTCAAGCGTTGCCTGTTGCTGCTGCAGCGACAGTAGATTGCGCTGTAGTTGCTGTTGCTGCACTAGTGCGTTGTATTTATTATTTAATGCCGCTAGTTCAATCCCTCTACCCACACGCTCAAGCTCAAGTATTTCACGCTGACTGGCCCCGCGTTTTTGTGCTTCCTGTAGTTGATAACTGTTGAAGCTCTTAACAATACTGAAACGTGATTCTTCCAGACTGATCAGCGACTGGCCAAGGTTGATAGCAGATTGCTGAACGGTGACGCGACCTTCAATCTCGGCCTGCAGACTTCTTCCTACTGCTTCGGCTAGTTGCCCTTGCTTAACAAGCTCTTTGGATTTTTGCTCGTTTTGTTGCTTTGCTAGGTCAAGACGTTGTTTTTCTGCTGCTGCTAATTGATTCACTTCGCCTACGGTATCCCTATTTGCCGCCCTAAATTTAATTGCTTCATCAATTAAACCAGTTTGAATCTTTCCAAATGTTGCTCCACCCGTATTGAGCTGCCCAAACCAATCACGACTAGCCCCTGTGTTTGCAATAGCATTACTAAGCAAGTTCTTAGCTTGTTCATTTGTTAGGCCGTATTTATTTTGAATTACTCCTATTTGAGTAGCTAAAGCTCTTCCTTCGTCCAAAGTTAGGCCGAACTTTTTGGCTAGATCAAACGCTGCGCTTTCAGCCTTGAAACCTTCCAGAGCGCCAGCAAGGGCTTGGACCCCTTTGGTGACAGTCGGCAGCAGGCTTGTGCCAAAACTGGCCTGCAGATCAACCCATGCGTTTTGCAACTTGGCGAAGTTTTGCGCCGCTGTTGGCACGCCACCAGAATTGGCGGTCAGCTCATTTAGGCCCTTGGTCAGTGCTGGGAAGAACTCAGCCGATGTGAGTTTTCCCGATTCCACCAGTTTGATCAGTGCCTGCTGACTAATCCCGAGGCCCTTGGCAGTGGCAGCTAATGCAATCGGGAGACGTTCGCCTAATTGCCCTCTCAGTTCTTCCATTGCCACTGTGCCTTTAGAGGCCACCTGTTGCACCGCCAGCAGGCTGCCGCTGATCTCATCATTTGACAGGCCTAGTGCCTGGCCAGCCTTGGCAATCGCAGCAAACAGATCCTTCTGTTGCTGCAATGGAACTCCGGCTGCTGTTGCCGCTGCGGTGAAGCTGCCGAAGTTGTTGGCCAAGTCCTTGAACGACAGGCCAAGCTTGTCAGACGTCTCACGGGCAAAGCTTAGGGCGCCAGCCGTTCCCTGGTTGCCGAGGGTATTTGAAAGCTTTTTGCTGATTGTTTCCAGCTCCATGGCCTGCTGGATTGATCCCTTCAAGAACCCAACCACCGAGAAGCCAACCCCAAGGGCTCCCAAGGTCGAAAGCACACCACTGAGAGCCTTGGCTGCCACACTGGTCTGCCCCAGCGCCTTGTCTACTTCCCGTTGAGCAGCAGCAAGCTCGCGTTGTGCCTGCTTAAACTCCCGTGAACCAATGGTTGCTTTCTCAACCGCTTGGTTCAGCTCATTCAACCGACCACGCAGCCCGCTTATCGTCTGATCGCTGCCGCTAAAACCCTGCTTGAACTGCTCCCCTGCCTGCTTGCCCTGCTGCCCGATCTGCCGCGAGGCATCGAGCACACCCTTCACGTCGGCTGTGACCTTGACGACCCATTCATTCCTTGGCATATCAGCTCTCCGGTGTCACGACGTACTGGGTGGGGTTGGTCCAGCTCAGGGAGTACTGATCGAGCACCCCAAGCCCGCGCCCTGGAGGGTCACCACCGATCGGCACCGCACGGCAGCCAGGCAGCAGGGCGATGATGCGCTGGGTCAGCGCCTGCAGGGCCGTCATGCCACCAGCGGGTGACCACTCGGACACGTAGATCCTGAACTGCGGGTTCAGCCCCGTCTCGCCGGTGAGCAGCGCCTGGGTGGCGTAGTCCGGGTTGGCCATGATCACCACCTCCAGGCCCGTGACGGCCACACCCTCGGGCAGGGCCTCGTTTCGCCTGATCACTGCGATGGCAGGAAGGGCAGCGCCGCCCCTTGGGGTGTAGGTGCCCAACGCCGGGGCCACTACGGCATCAGCAGCCAGCAGGTCGTAGATCTCTTGGGCGGTGGTGGGCAGTGCCATGCCCCAGCTTTCCCGGAAACCTGCCGCAACCACTGCCGCCGCTTGCCATGGAAGCCCGCTCCTGCACTCGCTGCGGCGCCCGCTGGCTAGGTGGGCAGTTGTACTGGTCAGGCACCGGCAAAAAGGCCTCAGAACTTGATCTAGCGGGCCTGGTCTGCAATATGGTCAACGACCCGAACTGCATCAACCCGTGCAAGGGCCGCGAGGGTGGCGATACCTGGGCCAAGCGCATGGAGCGGGTCAGCCAGTCTCTCAGTGCTGAGGCATGAAAAAGACCCGCCGGTGTACCACCACCAAACGGGTCTGAGAACGAATCAAGAAAACAACCACCCGAAGGAGGGCGATGCTGTGAGCTTACTACCACTTGACCTTGTTCGCCCAGTAGGCAGCACTCATCGGGCCCTTGGCGATGTTGTCGGCATGGCGGGCCTTGAAGCTGGCGCGGCGGGCTTTCTGGGCCTCGGTGCGGGGATGTTTCCCAGCACCGCTCACCCCTTGCTGCCCGAACCGGATCAGCCGGACCTTATCGCCTTCCTTCGCTAGGACGGCATGGCTTTTGGTGGCGTGCTGAGGGGTCCGCTTGGGCTTGTTGTAACCCTCAAACTTCTCCCCCCTTACCGTGATCGCCATGATCAGAGCAGATCGAGGCCCACCTTGCCGTAACCGGACAGGCTCACCTTGAATTTGATCACCCCACCGGCGGCCTGGTCCGGCTGGTAGCTCTCGAAGAACCCGAAGCCGTACTCAACCTGCTTGCCATTGTTGGGTCCGATGACGGCGTATTTCACCATCAGCTTTTCAACCACGTTGTATTCCTCGCAGAACCGCATGGCACGCCAGGCGGTATCTGAGTAGTTCATGGCGCCTTCCAGGCTCCAGTCCTTGGAACGGCGGGTGGCGATCGGGGTGTCGTAGCTGCCCGCCTCATCGTCATAGATGACGACGCTTTCCTTGCTGGTGCTGTTGTTGGGCTGGATGTTGCTCAGCCCCAGCAGGCGGAACGGTGCATCGGTGCCATCAAGCAGCAGCGCAGGGGCCACCGAACCGGCAGCCACAGCGGCTGAAGTGATGTTGCTGGCGGTCAGGGCATAGGTCAGGGTGAACGGGCTGGAAGTGGTCACCGAGGCCACCACATACGACCCGTTTAGGCTGGTAAAGGGCGAGGGCAAATCCTTGACGGCAATGCGCTTACCCACCGTGATGCCATGGGCTGCCGCAAAGGTCAGGGTGACGACGTTCGAGGCCAGGGCGGCATTGGTGACGGTCTTGGTGCCGACGCCCAGGGCAAAGGTGTCACCGGTCCCTGCGGTGATCACCGTGGCGCTGGAGCTTTGCAGCGTGGTGTTGTCGATGAACTTGCCGGAGCCAAGGCCGCCAAGGCCAACCTGGGTCAAATCCACTGAGGCCGACTTCATCGGCACAAAGAAGAACCTGAACCCGTAAGCCTGTTCCCATGTTTGGGGCATGATTTTGCCGGTCTTGCCGGTGCGTTACCCCGCAGGTTTCCCGATGGCTTAAGCCCCGCCAGTGGCTTAAGGGGAAAGCTCCGGCATGGATTCTTCCCTTCCACGCGGCGTCTGTTACTGCCCCCACGTCAAGCGACGCCCGTATCAGGCCCGAGTGTGGTGGCAGGGTCGCCGGTGGAGCCTGGGATACTTCGAGGGCTGGGAGGAAGCAGCTCACGCCGTGGATCGCTGCTATCGGGAGATTGAGCGATGGGCAGCCATGAGTCTTCCGCCGCCCATGCTGGCGCTGCAGCATCGGGAGCAGATGGAACGAGTAGGGTCACCAGCTGCTGCGGATCATCCGCCAGCCTGAAGGTGCGGACCTGACCGGCGGCGGTATCTTCGGCCAGCAGCAGGCCTTGCCAGCCGTCGTGGTGCTCAACCGGGGCAAGTAATAGGGCATCCTCTGCCAGTAGGGCCAACGGTGTGGGCGGTGGTGTCCCTTCCCCGGCGGTGGCGAGGGAGTCGTAGAAGGCCATGGCAAACCCTGGCGCCTGGCGTTGCTCGCAGAGGGCCAGCATTGCGGCACCAGCCTCCGCTGGTGGCCCGGAAGGCGCTTCCTCACCCACTTTGGGTGGCAGGAACCAGCAGAAGTCCTCAGTGGTGAACGGCTCGCCCCGTTTTTCGGCGTCCCGATGGGCGTTGGCGTACCAGGCGTGCAGGTTGGCGATCGGCAGCTCTGCGGCGTGCTGCCGTTCCCTCAGGAGGCGGGATCCTTCTTTGAGCGCCGCCCAGATGAAGGGTTCAGGGCACCAGGCGAATCGCTCGCGGGTGAAGGCGGGGTTGTGGGGCCAGAGATCGTTGAGCCGCCAGAAGATGGCACCCCAGTCGGTTGGGGCAGGTTCGGCTTTCCCAGGCTGTTGGCCATCGCCTGCAGGACCGCTTCAGGATCAGCGGGTTCACCGCCGCCGCGTTGCTCCCGCAGCATGAAGCTGTAGATGGCATTGCGGAGGCCCTCCGTCAGGCCCATGGTGTCGGCATCGGTCCAGGTTGCGCAGGAGGCCTCCACCTTCCCCAGTCGGTAGACGATCGCAGCGGTAACCAGCCGGGTGACCTGAGCCTGGTTCTGGGCCGACAGGAGATTGTCAATATCGCGGATCAGCCGGTGCTCCCGCAGGCGGATCTGATCCTCCTGGGGCTCCAGCACCACGGGGATGCCGATGTGGCGGGCCATCAGGCGGGCGGCCACCAGATTGGCGGTGGCCTCGGGCAGATCGTCCACCTCGCGGATGATCTGGGCCAGCCGGTGGGTCTGTTCGGTGACGGTGGACTGGTAGTTGATCTGATCGAGCAGGATCCGCTCGCCGGTCAGCAGGGCATTGAAGACCGGGAACTGCAGGATGCCGGTGGTTTCGTCCCCCACGTCCTCGACCTTGACTTCAGGAGCGGTGACAAAGGGAAGGGGCATGGTCAGCCTGACCGAACAACTTAGGTTTCCGGCTTAGGTTCCGGCCACGGCCTCAAGGATGCGAGCCCGAAGCTTCTCACCCAGCGGGAACGCTGGGATCCCCGGAGCCTGCACTGTGCCGTTGACCGCATCAGTCCAGGGCCTGGCGGGGAGGATGGTGCCATTGCGCAGGCGGGCCCCTTCGTGAACGGCGGTAGCGTAGTTGGCGCTCCAGCTGGCCTCCATGGTGAACGGATCGGGAAATCCGTAGGTGCCGCTTTGCCGCAAGGTGCCGATGTCCACGATGTTGCGCGGACTGCCGACCGTGCCAACCCGTCGGCGTGTCTCCCGTGGCCAGGGCCAGGCGGAAGGATTGAAGGATGCCTGATAGCGGCCAAACAGCTCGGTAAAGGTGCCGCGAGCGATCTTCTGCAGCATTTGATTCATCTCGCCAGGGCCCGGGCCTCTGACCGTGGTTTCAACCTTGATGCTCATGGTTCAGATTGCAGTGGAAAGGGCCGCCTTGAACTTGTCACCCAGGGCCTCGCGTAGTTCCGCCCCGATGCCACCAACACCAAACGGCTGGCCCAGTTCGAGGATGCGGAGCTGACCCTGTTCCGCACCATCGGCCAACGTCGGCAGCACCGTCAGGTCGGTCAAGATTGCCTTGCCTTCAGCGCCAGGCAGCATCCCGGCAGGCCGGTAGCCGGTATCGGTCCAGCTCAGCGAGGCACTGGCCACCAGCCAGCTGGCATTGCCCAGCAGGGCCCAGCGGGTGATGTAGCCCTCCAGGATCAGCGACCCAGCCTTAACGCCAGGTAGATCCTGCTCGCTGCGGCCCTGGCTCTTGGCGAAGGCCTCGACCACCACGGCAGGGCCAGCAGCAGGCACCCCAGACCGGAAGGTGGTGATGGTGCCAGGCGGTGTCCAGAGCATCCGCAGATTGGCGTATTCGGCGAAGTCGGTGGCCATCAGCTACGAACCAACTGCGTGACGCCGCCGCCGACGACCGGCTGAATCCCGAGGGTCTGGAAGATCCGGCCTTTTAAGTCGGCCAAACGACCGCCGAGCACGGCGCCTGCCGTCCCACCAGCGCCGCCCGATTGGTATTTCACCTGAAGCAGGCTGGTGTCCCACTCCAGAACATCCGCCTTGCGCTTGATGTCGTCGCGGGTCAAGGTCGTGCCTGGGGCGGGGCCTTCGTAGCTTGCTGCATTGCCCAGATGCGCGGTCCCGCTCTCCACCTGGTCGGCGTAGTCGCTCTCCAAGTTCTCGATTTCGTCGATCCATTTCTGCACCTGCACAACAGCAGCGGTGGAGGTGATCGCCACCCGGTTAAGGATTGCCGTGAGTTCCGTCAGGTTTGACACCGACAGGGGCCAGCCCGCATAGCCCCGGATCAACTCGCGGTCATCCTTGGTGGTGGTCCGCCACAGGTTGTTAAGGGTGGGGATTGCCATGGCGCCGCACGATCTGCTGCAGGTTTCCGGGAAACCTCAGGTAGTGATCGGTGCATCCATGGCCAAAGCAATGAAAATGACCAAGGGCGCCAAGGCCATGGGCAAGGTGATGAAGGAATGGAAGGCAGGCACCCTGAACAGCGGCATGGCCAAGGGCCCAGTGGTTAAGAGCCAGAAGCAGGCGGTGGCGATTGGCCTTTCGGTCAAGGCCAAGGCATCTAAGGGTGGACGCAAGAAGATGAAGTGAGGGGCGACAGCCAGCTACTGATCTTGGCTGCCTTCTCAGCGCAGAAGAACGGCTGGGATCCGTACCAGGTCCAGACATCACAGTGGTTTTTGGACCCGTTGCAGCCTGCGCAGGCCGGCACCAGGTTGGCTCGCTCCGTGGTCCCGCCCCGTGCCTTGGGCACCACATGATCCAGCGTCACCTTCTCGGGTTGGCAGCCGCAGTAGGCGCAGCAGCCGTCCCAGGCATTGATGATTTCGCGTCTGAAGCTGTTTTTGGTGACACGTTTGGAGATAAGCTCTGATCCTTCAATCCGATAGGACATGAGTTACTCGGTTAAGACCGGGAATGAACCAACGAAACCCAAGTTGCTGTGCAAGAACCTCATGCCCTGCTGCGGTTGTTCGGGTCGATAGCCCTGGCGGTGCCCGTAGGGTGCGCAACCTGGCAGGCTGCCATTGCCGGTGGCCCTACCGAAGCTGAGGGTATGAAAGTGACCATGGAAGGTGTTGTGGGCTGGGATACTCTGATCGAGGTTCTTTACATGCTTGTCCACGTTCCACAGCGGGCCAGCAGCGCCACCGTTGTACTTCACCGAATCGCCGTGGAAGAATCTGATCCGCTTGTCATAAATGTCTAGGTAAAGGCAGTCGGCATCAGCGATTTGCCATACCAGGCGCGGTTGCTCTCTGTAGTGCCTCCTGAGGTTGTGATACATCAAGTGAGCAAAGCTGTTTTCCGTAGCGTTGCTCTGCTGCTTCTTGGTCGTCCTGTCATGGTTGCCCACATTGCAGGGCACCATGATCCGTTCCAAATCAGAATGGGCCAGCAGGTAATCAAAGCCCCGCACCAGGGCCAACTGACAGCGAACGATCTGCTGCGTGGTGGTCAGGGTTTGATTCTGCACGGCATCGTTGTGCAGCTCCCCTTCAATCATGTCCCCGCCAAGCCATACCACACCTTCACGGATGGTCATGGTGTTGCGCTGGCCATTGATGATCTTGAGGGCATTGCGGAACACCGCATCCAGTCGATCATCAAAAATGTCAGGGTTGAACTCGTTGAGTTCGTTCACCGCTGATGGCTTCACGATCATGCCGCAGTGGATGTCGCTGATCATCAGGATCGGTGCTGCTTCCTCCCTTTGGGGATCTGCTGGTGGTTCAATGGTGCCCTGATCAAAAATATCTCTGATCTCTAGGGCCGTGGTCAGAGCATCCTGCACCGTTTCGAGCTTGGCCAGGGCTCGTTCCGCTGAGGCCTTGGCATCCCTGGCCTCGGCCCTCAGCCTGCGGGCATCAAGCTGAAGGGCTAGCAGTTCGTCGGAAGTGTCGCTGCGCTTGCCGTTTGGGCACATGCCAGGGGCGCAGAATGGCCTTCGACGACCGTTCTTGTCGTGCCATTCAATGGCGCTTTCCTCGATCCATGCCCTGCAGGTTTGGTTGCGCCTGCATTGAAACGTGCGTTCAGCCATGGTTTCAGGCCAGCTTCTGCAGCCAGACCCGAGCACCAAGGCTGATGGATCGCTCCAGCATCCCGACGACCTTGTGAGCAGCACGGCGTTCCATGTTGAGGGCCACGTCGCGGAGCACCTGGCGGGTGGCCTCTTCGTCGCGGGCACTGACGGTGGCGTGAAGCGTCAGGAAGGCACGCAGATCAAGGGGCATGGCTGCCGTGTTGCGTTTCCCTAGCTTGCCGTATTGGCTTTGGAAACGGCAGCGGCTTAAGATACAAGGGCTGGAGGTTCTTCTATCGGGGACGATGGGCGATTTACACCCTCCGGCACCCATTTAACCCCTAGCCGCTCTCCGCTTTGCCGCCAGTTCTTCAATCGCCTGGCTGAAGGTTCGTCCATCCGTCGGCGCATCCAGCGGCGTTGAAGGCTGGATGCTGCGGG
>Ga0209088_10000948_pt1 | contig 19515 bp, 23 predicted proteins | sample S_140625_EF_Meta_FD_187324 | JGI IMG/M metagenome (GOLD analysis project Ga0209088, IMG submission 187324) | Freshwater microbial communities from Lake Simoncouche, Canada to study carbon cycling - S_140625_EF_MetaG (SPAdes) (version 2) | ecosystem: Environmental > Aquatic > Freshwater > Lake ... | reverse complement strand
ATTAGAGGAGAAAAAAAAAAGGCTTTATAATTCATTTATCACTAATACGTAATTTAATAAATATAATTTGATAAGATTATATTAATTTGAATAGGCGAGACCACCCATCCCAGAAAGAATACGTAACACATTATAATTAACAGCATATACATTTAATGCAGCATTATTATCATTAGGTACAATACCATAATCAATATTGAGAGTTGCAGTATCTATACGGGACATATTTAAAGTTCCACTCGGTTGATGTTCTTCAGGTTTAAGAGCGAATGAATAAACATTTATACCTGCATTAGTTGGTATATTTTCATGATGTTGATAAGGTTGAACTAAATTAAAGTATGTTCCTGTGCGCTCGGAAAAACGTTCATTTCCATTAAGTGTAAGTTTTGCTTTTTTAACCATATTAGAAGTTGCAGCGCCAGTATTTGGTGAATCACGTAGAGAATGTGCACCCGTATTATATTTATAGGGTAGAGAAGTAATAGTTCCTGTATTTGCCACATAACCGGTATAATTAAACCAATTATTATTATTAATATTTTGATCGGTACCATTTTTCTTAATGAACCATACAAGTTCTTTGCAGGGATGATTAAATGTTAGTTTTGCTTTTAGGTTTCCTCCAGTTGTTGAAGTTGGAACCATTTCAGAACCTGTAAATTGTAGTTGTTCAATTAAATATTCGTGAGATAATTGTGCAAATCGTCGACGTTCATCAGTATCAAGAAATATATAGTCAACCCATAAAGTAGCAGTAGGGAAAGAATTTAATACATCCACACCGCCACAATTAGCACCAGTTTCAAATTGAATATTTATTTTAACTTCATGATATTGAAGTGCAATTAATGGAAGAGCAAGACCAACGTTTCTACAAAACCAAAACTCTAATGGAATATATAATGTTTTATCTAACATAGTTGTACCACCTGACATTCCTACCATTTTATTATAACCATCACGTTTAGATTTAGGTAAAGAAAGTTCATTCCATATGTATAACCAATCAGAATAATGTTTATCTATTTTTTGACCACCAATCTCTATTTCAACATTATTAATTATACGTAATCCATATCCTGCACATAATGATTTATTATCATTAATTAGAAGTGATAAATACATACGATGAATTAAATCACCATTACGTGATATTTGACATGTAACGCGATTACCATATGCAGGGGTTCCATTAAAAGTTTGAGCGATTGCCTCAATTGCAAAGTTAGTATGGCGACGATATACAACCTTGAAAAAGGTAATTTGAGGATTACCTGTTAAATAAACATCCTGTGCTCCATATGCTACTAATTGAAGAAGACCACCACCCATTTACGCTATATTCTTTATACTATTAGAGGAGAAAAAAAAAAGGATTAATACACGTATTAATATTTAACTATTATAATATATAAATTGTCAAATATAATATTAGTTGGAATATGCTAAACCGCCCATCCCTGATAATATACGTAGTACATTATAATTTACAGCATATATATTAATTCCACTAAATTCTGCTTGCGCAGATGGATTAGCATTATTTTTAACATCTTTTTTAACGTTGAGCATAAGTGTTGCAGTATCAATACGAGACATATTTAAAGTTCCACTTGGTTGATGTTCTTCTGGTTTAAGTGCGAATGAATAAACGTGAATACCTGGATTTGTTGGTATATTAGTATGATGTTGATATGGTTGAACATATGAGAAATATGTAGCTTCGCGAACACTAAAGCGATCGTTACCATTTAATTGCAGTATAGCATCTTGGAATGGAGAACTAGCAGGGGTAGTAGCAAAAGGATCGGGGTTAATACCAATCATATAATTGGAAGTACTAAAAGTTGTATTGCTTGTGCTCGTATTTAAATTTAATGCATTAATAAGTGCAACAGAAGTATCAATATTATCTGTATCAGTATAATTATACCATGTAGATTTCTTGACGTAATTTGATGGTTTTGCAACCCAAACTAATTCTTTACAAGGGTGATTAAAATTTAGTTTAATACGATTATTAGTTACTGAAGTAGCTTTAGAAGCGCTGAGAGTTTCTGTGCCTGTAAATTGTAATTGCTCAATTAAATATTCATGAGATAATTGAGCAAAGCGACGACGTTCATCGGTATCAAGGAATATATAATCAACCCATAAAGCAGCTTCTGTAATTGCAGGGAGACTAGCATAACCATTAATAGATGAACCAACAGTTTCTACTGTTTGTCCATTAGTCTCAGTTACACCTACAAAACAATTTTCTTTTGATTCAAATTGAATATTGATTTTTACTTCGTGATATTGAAGGGCGATTAATGGAAGAGCAAGACCAACGTTACGACAAAACCAGAATTCTAATGGGATATAAAGATTAGTGTCTTTTACCCATGTTATATCTTTGTCTGCTCCAACCATAGTATCATAACCATATTTTTTGCCTCTAGGTAAAGAAAGTTCGTTCCAAATATATAACCAATCAGAATAATGTTTATCTATTTGTTGTCCGCCAATTTCAATTGCAACTGATTTAATAAGGCGTAACCCGATATAATTTACATATCTTGCTCCTGTAGATAAAGTAGTAGTCACACCAGATTCACCTTGTATTTTTGGTAATTTTACTTGAAGATATACGCGATTAATTAAATCACCGTTACGCGATATTTGACAAGTTACTGTGTTTCCATAACCAGGAGTTCCATTAAATGTTTGTTGAATAGCTTCAACCGCAAAATTAGTATGACGACGATATACAACCTTGAAGAAGGTAATTTGAGGATTACCAGTTAAATAAACATCCTGTGCTCCATATGCTACTAATTGAAGAAGACCACCACCCATTTACGCTATATTCTTTATACTATTAGAGGAGAAAAAAATATCAATTAAATGTATGTATTATATTTATTATATAAAAATTAATATTAATAATTCTATTATAAAGATGTTCAAAGAAAAATCATCAAAAAAAAAATATAATTCTGATAATAATGATGTTTTTACATTAGATGCGATGCATAATAATATTATAAAAAAATTTGAACTTACTAATAAGGACAAAGAAATTTACAAGATATTATTGGATGATTTCGAGATGCAGTCAAACCTTATTATAGAAAATATTGAGATGTCTAAAAATATACGCGATAAGGAGTATATAAATAATTTATGGAGTAGCAATATTATTATAAGAGAGAAAATTATTGAACTTAAAAATAATATTAAAGAATTAGAAACATATAGCGAAGTTGAATATTACAATAATACAAGTTATATATTATTTCAATATTATGATACTGTTGAGAAGCAGTCTAATATAAGTAATACACATGCATCTATATCTAATGGTATATGTATATCTTCTAGCGAATTGTTAAGTAGACAACCTAAGATATATAAAAATGATTCAAAAAAAAAACGTTCATCCGTCTCCGCAACAACAATAAATGTATTAGATGCTCTTAATAATTTAAATATAGATAATTGTCTAATTAGCGATAATAAGCAAAGCAACTATAATAATATAAATAATATAAATGATGTAAATAATATAAATAATAATATAAATAAATATTCAAATAGTACAAAAGATAATGTAATAGATAAAAGTTCTCTAGTTGATAAATACATGTCTATTATAAATAAAAAATATGTTAGAAATGTTGAAGAAGAAGATATTGAAATATGTAAAAATTGTAAAAATCAGATGACTTGCTTACAGCATGACGCTATAATTATTTGTGATAAATGCGGTTATCAAGAATTACTTCTTGTTGAGCAAAATAGACCTATATTAAAACAAAATACGAAGGATACTTCGCATTTCAGTTATAAGCGTATTAATCATTTTAGAGAATGGTGTAATCAAGTACAGGGCAAGGAAAGTACAGATATTCCAGATGAAATATTTGAAAAGATTTTAACAGAGATAAAGAAAGAAAAAATTGTTGATACTAAATCAATAACCTATAATAAAATGAGAGATATTCTCAAACGCCTAAGAATAAATAAATATTATGAACATATAAATTATATTATTAATAGAATAAATGGAATACCTACACCTCAATTTAGTCAAGAACTTGAAGATAAATTATGCAATATGTTTAGAAATATTCAAGCGCCATTTTTAAAGCATTGTCCTAAAGATAGAAAAAATTTTTTATCATATAGTTATGTATTATATAAATTTTTCCAAATATTGGGGTTACATGAATATCTTAAATATTTTCCGTTATTAAAAAGTAGAGAGAAACTATATATTCAAGACCAAATATGGAAAAAAATATGCTTAGAACTTAATTACGAAATAATACCTTCATTATAATATTATTTAATTATTAAAACCCATTAGGGAATCCTACTAATCTAAAACCGGCACCTAAACCTACACCTTGTCTCGCACCAGATGAAACAGTCGGAGATAATAAGTCTAGAACAGAGAAGGTACATGCAGCTGTTAATGCTAACATCAATATTTCACTCCAATCTAACTTATTATTAGGTAATATAAGTGCAACAAAAGCAACTATAAGACCTTCAAATGCATACTTAAGAAGTCTTATGATAACATCCCAAAAATCTACAGAATATTCCATTTATTATACTAATTATACTATTATTATAATATAAAATTTTTTTTGTAAATATATTTTTATAAATAATAATAAATCATCTTTCTGAATACGCTATACAATTAATTATAAAAATATATAAGATTTATAATATATAATATTATTAGAAAAGATATTGAAATGTCAGTTGTAGAAAGCACTAATGTTACTAGCGTAAAAGAAGTAGATTATCTTGATGAAGATAAACCAATTAGAGGACAGAACTATGTTCTCCTTTCTTTCTTAAGTCCTGAAGATGTTTTAGTAAATAAGGAGGCATATATGTTTAACCAGTTTATTACCAAGTTTAGTAATGATATGACAACTCTTTTGGATGGTATTTTATCTAAATATAGTGATTCAAAAGATTTTGTGGAGTCAATCAAAGAGAATAATTCATATATTTTCAATCCAAAAGATATGAGCGAACAATATGGATTTTATAAATCTATAAATAATCATGATCTCGAATCATCATTTCATAGAGATAATAATTTTATTACTTCTATTAGAGGTATTAAAGTAAGAGGTGTTTTTGATTCTCTTGAAGAAGCAAAAAATCGTAGTGAATTTATCAAGAGGATTGATAATAAGTTCAATATTTATATTGCACAAGTTGGATGTTGGTGTCCGTGGTCTCCTAACCCTGAATGTTTAGAAAATCAAGAATATGCAGAAACGCAACTAAATACTTTAATGAAAGAATATAAAAAGAATATGAATGAGAAAGACATCGTGTTTGAGAATAGAAAAACATCGCTATTTAATAATAAAGATGTAGACGCAATTGTTGATGAAGTTCCTCCATCAACTGATCAATCAACAGATCAATCAACAGATCAATCAACAGATCAATCAACAGATCAATCAACAGATCAATCAACAGATCAATCAACAGATCAATCAACAGATCAATCAACAGATCAATCAACTGATCAATCAACTGATCAATCAACAGATCAATCAACAGATCAATCAACTGATCAATCAACTGATCAATCAACTGATCAATCAACTGATCAATCAACTGATCAATCAACTGATCAATCAACAGTACCAGAATCAATCGAAATGTCAGAAATTAAACAAAGTATTGAGCAAATTGATGCATGGAGTTCACAAAAACTTGGTATTCAATAAATTAAATAAAATATAATTTTTATATTTTTTCTTATTTCTTAATATTAAGAAATGAAAGCAATCGCAATATTTTTATTATTTTTAGGGTCAATATTGATTATTCAAGGATATTATGCAAATAAATCTGTATGTAAAAAAGATAAAGTTATTGTTAAATATATACCTAGAAGTATTTATGAAGAACAATTAAAACCGGAAGAAAGTCTTCAATCATTTTATAAAAGTATGTTCGAAGACGTTTTATTACATTAATGTTTTATTTATATCCTTAATATTAGTAAATGGATATATTAAAAGATATTGAAAAAAACATTCTAAATATTAATATATATGATAAAAATATTTATAAAAAAAATAATGACCCTTTAAATAACGCTAACATACAAAAGTTAGATGCAATTAAAAAACAGATTAGCGATTATTTTAAATATAAGGATAATGAAAAAAATATAATACTGCAAAAAAAATTAAAATACGATGAAGATTATAAGTTTGTAAGGGAAATAAATAATAATAATTATAATTTATTTTTAGAAAAGAAAAAGGGTCTATATAATATATATAAAGAAACTAAAACATTAGCATCATTATATGAATATTTAAATTGTAAATTTACAGATGCTAAGGAAGTTCCAGATATATATACATATGAATATATAAACTTAAATGAACGCGCTGTTATACCTCCTCCTAATAAAGCGGTTGATACAAATGTATGCCCTGAAGGTAAAATATTTAATCAAAAAACTAAAAAATGTGTAAAAGTAAAAGACACTACTAAGAAAGTTAAAACTAATAAGGTTGTTGTAAAAGATACAGATAAGGTTAAAGAATGTCCAGAAGGCAAAAAATTAAATCCTATAACCAAAAGATGTATTAAAGATATTAATTATAAACCTCCTAAATGAAAATATAAAATAGATAATAAAATAGGGAGATATTAATGGTTAAAAATATTAAAGATAATAAAATTTTTAAAATAAATTGGTTTAGTTTTGTATTTGCGTTTATGTTAGGAATTTTTTATGTATATATTTCATCGCCACCAATTAGGAGTGTTATTAAATACCCAACACCTTATAATGCTAATAAAATAGTATATATGAACCATAATAAGCAATGTTATAAATATAATGTTGAAGAGGTTAAATGCAAAGATACATCAATAACCCAACCTATTATATAATTATATTCTTATTTTTTTAAATTTTTATAGATTAGAATAGATAGGATAGATATACTAATGAGTAAAAAAGGAACCGCAAAAGAAATTACGGGATTAAGAGTAACTATTGATAGATTGTTTTATGATAATACTGGGCAAATAATTGTAAGTGCATTATTTGGTCTCGCATTAGCATTATTATTTAGACGTATATGCAAAGATAATTGTGTATTATATTCAGCGCCTGATATTAAAGATATAGAAGAAAATATATTTAATCTTGAAAATACATGTTATAAGTATAAATCTTATGCTGTTAAATGTAATGCCAAAGATAAACCATTAGAACCATATGATATTAATAAGACACCAGATAATATAATAAGTATTCCTGGTTTTTTTGAAAAAATATTTTCATCTAATTAAAGATATTATTTGTGTTTCTGTCGTTCACTTGCATTCTTAGTGACGCATTTGTCAAGGTGATAATTGAGTTGGCACCAGTAACAGTAAAAATTTGTCAGATCTGTTCTTATGTTGCCACACGAACAGCACGGATTTGATATGTTTGATGTTGATATTTGTGTCGGAGGAGAAGTATTTGGTTTTTTAGGAGGAGAAGTATTTGGTTTTTTAGGAGGAGAAGTATTTTGTTTTTTAGGAGGAGAAGTATTTTGTTTTTTAGGAGGAGAAGTATTTGGTTTTTTAGGAGGAGAAGTATTTGGTTTTTTAGGAGGAGAAGTATTTTGTTTTTTAGGAGGAGAAGGGATATCTTCTATTATAAATTTAGTATTTGTTAATCTAGAATACTTAAGAGGTGAAAGAGGTAAGGGAACATCATCAATTATAAATTTAGTCTTTGTTCTTTTAGGTTGTTTAGGAGGTGAATTACGTGTATCAATTATATATTTTTTTTTCTTTCGCATTATTTGTGGAGGTGAAAGTTCCGCTGTTATAAATCCTCTTTTCTTTTCCATATTTTGTAATATTTCTATTTTTCCTTTTTTCTTTTTTTGTAATCGCAATAATTCTTTTATTGTTAATCTATTCTTTTTTTTCATCTTAGGCGGAAGTGTAAAATCTGTTATTGTAAATTTAGTTTTCATATAACGTTCTAATTATATTATCTTTTTTATTTACAAAACTATATATATTTGCGTAATATAATTTATATTGAAAATATTATCCTTCAATAGATAGAATTATAATAATGTCAACACCTCTAAATACATTACCTTTAAAAACACAACAAACAAACATATCTGATACTAATGATATTAATGATCCACTTGTCCAAGATGTCTTAAATGAGTTCCAAGAAGAGTTAATGATATCCAAACAACAATCACAACAATCGCAACATATGCATCAACCATCCCCTATGATGATGCCACCACAACAACAATATAATAATCAACAACATTATCAACATATTAATTATAAGAATAATTTAAATAAATCTGATATTTCATCATATTTAGATACAGAAGTAGCAAAAAAAAGTTTAATATTAGTTATAATATCCTTAGTAATATATAATTCAGGTATTATTAATACTGTATATGAAAAAATGCCTGATTATTTGCAGGATAATTTAAATAATTTTGATATATATATAAAATCATTATCATTATTTACAATCATATATGTGTTATCTTTCTTTGAATATATATAATTACAATATTTAAATTTATGATGTTCTTCTATAATAATCAACATTATTAACATTATTAATATTTTGCTTTACAATATAATACGATGAAGAGAATATGTTGAAATATTTTAAAAGGAAAAATACACTTATAAAAAATGTTATAAATATTACAAATATTGTAATACCAAATAATAACATGTAAGATAATGCATCATAACTATTTTTATTAATTACAACCATCGCAATAATAATTAAAGCATAAAATAACATAAATAGTGAAAATATTGATATAAAAAAATGCTGATTTTTATCAGATATATAATATGCCCATAATAATGTACCGCATACTAATAATGTAATAATAGAGTACCCAAGAAGAGTAAATATTTTTTCTACAATTTGATCGTTTTCTGAGTTTGAAACAAAATTTTCAATCATAATTTAATAATCTCTTAATAATAACTTATATTTTTTATTTATAATATTTAATAATATTATATGATATCATATTGCATTTTTCCTAAATGTGAATTGTTAACATCATAACCACGTATATGTATATTTTTATTATCTAATCCTTGCGAACCATAGACATCTTCTTTATATATTCCTTTATCTACTCCATAATATTCTTTGTTATATCCTTCGGGATTAATAATATTAGATTGTGCAGCTAAAAGGTTCTCTTCTGTTATATATGGAACTAAACAATATGTTTCATTATTATTTATTTTAATAGGTATTATTCTTTTACTATCAACTTGGTCCATTATACATTTATCAGTATTAATTTCAGTATTAATTTCAGTATTAATTTCAGTATTAATTTCAGTATTAACTTCAGTATTAATTTCAGTTACTATATCCTTATCTGTAATACTTTTATATTGATCATTATTATTCCTATTTATAAGATTGAGTTCACTTGTATATATTCTAAAATATAGTGTTAATAAACATATTGATAATATAAATCCAAAAATATTATCAACAAGCAATAGGAATAAAATACAGATTAACGCCATGTAAAATTGTATCATTAAATCTTTGAAAAGATTTTTAAAAGGTATTTCTTTAATTATCAATATAATAACTAATAATATTAATGCTAAACCTCTAAATGAATTAATAATAATCATAATAATTATTTTTAATGCTTATCTATATATATAATCCATATAAAAAAATGACACATATATATATATATGTATTAAGTATTTGTATTAATGTATTCAATCTTATCTAAGAATGGTTATGGGATTTTAAAATCTGAATTAGATGAATATAAATTAGAAAGTATAAGAAAAGATTTAACTATGACTCCTAAAGTAAATTTTAATATAGGAAAATCAAAAAATAATTCATCAAAAGAAGATTTGACTTTTCAACTATATAGCGAAAATGAAAAAAGAATATATATTCCAAGATATTATGGATTCCAAAAATATGGCATGCCATCATTATGTAAATTAACAAGTGGCGAAGATATAAATATAGATTTTATTGGAAATCTTAGAGAAACACAACAAGAACCTATAAACAACTTTTTAAAAGCCGCACGAGATCCTCTTAAAATGGGAGGTATTATATCTGTTCCATGTGGATTCGGTAAAACAATAATGAGTTTATATATTGCATGTCAATTAAAAAAAAAAACTATGTTTATAAGTCATAAAGATTTTTTAAACCAGCAATTTATAGAAACAGTAAAATTATTTGCCCCTGATGCAAAAGTAGGTATGATTAAGCAGAATAAAGTAGATGTCAAAGGGAAAGATTTTGTAATTGCATCTCTACAATCTCTTGCGATGCGAGACTATGATATTGGAATTTTTGATGATATAGGTTTTGTAATTATTGACGAAGTTCATCATACAGGCGCGCAAGTATTTTGTAAAGCATTCCAGAAATTAAATAATCCAATTATTCTTGGATTATCTGCAACTTTAAATAGAAAAGATGGGATGCGTCGTGTTTTTGAATATTATATAGGTAAATCTGTATATACCTTGAAAAACAAAGAGTTATGTGATGTTATTGTGCAAGTTCATAAATATTTTGAAACACATATTGATTATTCAACAGTTAAACTTATGTGGAATGGGAAAGAGAATGGCGCTGGAATGATTAATAACATTTGTACATTTAGACCAAGGACAGAATATATAATTTTAGTATTAAAAGATATTTTAAGTAAAGAACCAGATAGACGCGTTCTTATATTAAGTGAACGTAGAAATCAATTAAAAGATATTGAGCAATTTATTATTGAACATAATATTGCCAATTCTAATTATGGTTTTTATGTTGGTGGTATGAAGCAAACAGATCTCGCTATATCTTCAGAAAAACAAATAATTCTTGCGACATATCAACTTGCATCTGAGGGGTTTAATGTTCCCTCATTAAATACAATAATATTCGCAAGTCCTATTTCAGATATTCAACAATCAATTGGTAGAATTCTTAGAGAAATACCTGAAAAGCGAAAATATATTCCGCTATGTATTGATATATTTGATGATTTTTCAATATTTAAAAGAAAAGGAGCATCCAGATTGAAATTCTATAATAGTAATAAATACAACGTGTCATTTTATGTTGATAATGAAAAAATAGAATGTGCTGAAAGTTTTGCAACAAATGATTATAATGATGATAATGACGAAGGGATAAATAATAAAAAGAAAGCGATGTTTATTGAAGATGATTAATGATTAATGATTAATGATTAATGATTAATGATTAATGATTAATGATTAATGATTAATGATTAATGATTAATGATTAATGATTAATGATTAATTTAATATGATTATTTTAATATTATAATAATATAGTAAAAGAATAAATATTTATTATGAAATATGAAGGATATTATCTTGCATTTTTTGTTTTTATTGGATTAATAGTAATAATATTTTATTACAATATGCAACAATCGCAAGAATTAATTGTAAAAAAAGTAGATAATATTAATAATATTTCTACATCAAAAACAAACAATATTAATATCAATAATAACAATAATGATCATAATAAGATATATGATGAACTAGGAAAATATAAAAAAATAAATAATTATACTTACAATATAGATAATGTTGATTTTCATAAAGATAATATTAACGGCGATGAGAGTAAATTAGGAAATCCAAATCTTTCCATTTTTGATTCAGAGTTAGAAGAAGTATATAATACTAATTTACGAGGTAACAATATTAACAACAATAATGATGTAATATTTGATTATAGTATTAAACCAAATAAAACAGATTTACCAATAGCAAATCCTCCTTTACAGTTACTAAAGACTGATGCACCTCTACGATTATCAGAAAGACATCTCCTATAAATATAAAAAATACATATAAATATAACACAACACATATATTACCTTAATTATTTACCTTATGCGTTTGTGTTCGCCATTATGCACTTATTATTATAATTAGTTAATATTTCGTTTTTTACAATACTACTAATACCATTATATTCTGCAAACGAATTAATTGCTCTCATAAAACTGTTTATTTTTTTTTCAGTACTAATATTATATTCAAACGTAAATGGGTCAATATTATAATAACAATTTAAATCAGTTGTTTTGGAAACGCGCATATTTTTCCAAACAAAATCACTACTAATACACCAGTGCCTAATATTTAGAGTTTTTTCGGCATCTTCGTCATCTTCACTATCAGTATCATATGTTAATATTAACTTTTTTGAATTAACACCATATGTATCATAATAGATTGTATCGCTGTTATTTGCTAACATTAAAGACATATCATAATATTTTTTAAGACATTCGTTCTTCGCCATATCATCAAATGACATCACAATATCATTAACATATTTATTATTTTTGGTGTGTTCATTAATCAATTCAATATATATATTTTTATCTTTTCGAATAAACAAGAAATAGAAAGGGTTCCTATTATGATGATAATGATAACAAGAAAACTCCAACTTATCTGAAATATGCTGAATAATGTTGGTATTTGCAGAAGAATTACTAGTATCATTATCATACTTTACTTCCATTTTGTTGGTTGATTATTTCTTGTTTTGCAGGTATATTTTTCAATCAAAAACGATCGCTATTATCTCTTTCTTAAGAGATACACAGACGCTTATATGTTGCGCGTAATAATATTTATTATTACTATTAATCAATTTTTATATTTTAAATATTTATTTAGAACATATATAATAATTAATTTATTATTAACTCTTTATGGTATATTGTTGATAATATAAGGAAGTAATTCTATTATTAATAATATAATAATGTGTAAAATGGTAATGTATTGCGTATTTCATAGAGAATTTTTTTTAAGAGATGATAATCGTGATTTTATATTTTTTGGAGTAAATGAAGCATATTGTAAAAAAAATGAAAAAAGAAAAAATGTTATTTACGAATACGAGTTAGAAATATATAATCCTTTTTTACAAAAAAGAGGATATATGGAAACATCTGCATATCTTCATGTATATTGGAATAAATTATATAAGAATAATGATATGGTTGGTTTCTCACAATATGATATGACGCATTACTATAAAAACAGCAATTATGATAATTTAGATAAAGATACTATTTATTTATTACCTTTTACTTTAGGACCTATAGTTAAGAATGGAATTTGGTCGGATTTTATGTATAGTAATAATTATGCAAATTTTGTTTTTATTATTGCAAGTTATAACAAATGTTTTGGTAAAACATATACTATAGCAGAATTAGAAAATATTCAGTTATCTTTACTACAAACTAATATTTATCCAGTAAAAATTTATGAAAAATTATGTATTTGGTTAGAAATATTAGTTGATGAAATATATCAATTGATAATTAAACAGCAAAGCGAAAATAAAATAGGAAATATAGGATCTTTGACAGAACGAGCATTATCAATATTTAATGCTTTTGAAATATACGAAGGATGCAATTACCAGTTTTTAAATATTATTCATGAACATATTTATGATGCAAATGATTATCAATATAATGAAAAATTATATATAAATAATTATTGCCAAGATGTTAATACAAAATATATAGAGGACATTACAGGAAATTATGATAATGTGAATTATTGTATGTTTAACGCGATGTGTTATTTAGATGGTACAACATATAGTTGCGAAAGTATACAAAACAAAAAAGGGCAAATCGGATTATATTTTAAAAGTGACAATATTAGTAATCATAGAGAGGGAGGATTTGACATAGAAGCGAGCAATCCTAGAATTTTTGTTTTAAATGATACTGTTTATATAGTTTTTAATTGCTTATCTCCATACGAAAATCAAAAATATTGTATAGGATTGACTCAGTTTAATGAATGGAACCCTATATTTTTGCAAATAGAAAATAAAAAAAATAACCATATAGAGAAAAATTGGGCACCTTTTATTAAAAATAATAAATTGTATTTTGTATATAACTATGATCCGCTAATTATAATTGAGTATGACTTTAATCTAAATGGAATTTGTAAAGTTATTTATAAACAAGATGATTGCACTTTACCAATCAACACTTCAATTACTTATTTAAGAGGGGGAAGTAACTTAGTTCATTATAAAGATGATTATTATATTGGAGGATGTCATTCAAGAATTTTCAAAAACTGTTTAGAAAAATACACACATATTATTTTATTAAATACTAATACATGGGAATTAGTCTATGTTTCAAAACCTATAATGTATTTATGTGATATAAAAGATGAATTAAATGCATGGCGACAATCCCCCTTATCTAAAAAGAAACTTGATACTTTAAATATTAATAGCAACATCATTCATGACAAAACACCTAATATTATACAAGAACCTATAAGTTTATATTTAAAAGATGATAAGTATTACATAACTATAAATGTTAGAGATTCTGTTTCTTTATTATATGAGTTTTCATTTGCAAATATTTTAGATTTAATTAAATCTGGAAAACATATTGGATATTACAATAATTATGTAAAAGATTGCATCGCAATAATATAATGATTAATGCATTTTGACTAATACCAGTTTATCACATTATTAAATTTAATTGTAATCTTACACATTTATATTGAATATCATAAATTAATTCTTCTATACATCTATGATTATTATGAAAGTTAAGTATATCAATCAAATTATTTCGCTCATTCATTTTCTCTCTTGACAAATTAAATATACCACTTATCTGCTCAATATATTGTATATTCATATATAAGATCTGCTTTATATAGTCATAGAAATCTATTATATAATATAATAGTTCTGCTAAACATCTAAAAGGTTCATCTCTTTCTAAAATAAATCCATTTTTATTTGCATTTTTTATAACACCTTCATAATTTATATTAGCAAAATAGGTAATATTAAATATAGCGAAACTTTTATCATTATTATTATTGTATAAATTATATATAAAAAAATTAAATATCTCTATTTTATTTATTTCAATATCTAATGGTTTTATGTAGTAGGATTTATAATATAAAGATGAATTATATAATAGCGAATTATAGCAGTTATCCTCGTCGTATTCAATTTCATAACATTTATATTTTTCTATAATATTATCTATGCAATAATTGGCAACAAAATCATAATAATTTAAATTATCTATATATGGATTTTTAGTTATTTCAAGCAATTTATTAAACAACGGTATATTTTTATATTTACTTTCATTCTTCATATCATTTAGGATAGATTTATATAGCATTCTGTATACGTGAATTAGAATATCTTCTGGTAGTATATCTAAATATGAGGGCATATATATAATATTGTATTTACAATTGAAATATATTATATAATGAATTACAATTCATATATATATATATTATGCTAACATACTTTACAATACTCATAACATTTATAATGCATTCGCAAGGGTTGTGTAAATATTTGCCCTTTCTTCAAAGTTTTCTTCCTCAAACGCATACTTAATATTGTAATTAGTAAAAAACTCTTCTATTTTTGCATCTGTAGAAACTTTCATATTTTTCAATTTTTGGAGGTTAATTGCTTGATAACAATTACCTTTCATCGCTTCCTGTTTGCGTGTTAATGCATCTTCTACAATATATATAGTATCTATATATATATCAAAATCCTTCGCATGCTTTTTAGGGACATAATCTGGGTTTTTGCTCCCATAATAATCGGCGTCAATATTAGGTTTTCCAATAGCAATAAGAGATAATTTGTAGTAAATTTTCAACTGATCATGTTTCATAAGTTTATCAAAGGGTAGAATGACAGATGACACCACCGCATTTGAAACTTCAATATATACTTTGTTATCAAACTTGATGAATATCAAGTTCTTGAAATAAGTAGCTCTATTATTCTTAAAATCCTTGGACATAATAGTGAATCCTGAAAGTTCCATCGTTATATTCTTTTATATATGAAACTCTTATAATTAAATAAACATTTATTAATCATTTTTTAATATATGTTTACATATAAAAAAATAAATGAAACAATATATTATATAACAAATAATGAATGAATATATAATACAATTTTAAAACTTTATAAAATGCGCAAACCTTTTTTGTTTTTTTGTGCTGATAAGAAGATTATAAAGTATATTGAATAAATCAGCATTCATACCTTTTTTATTATTAAGTTCTAGAAGGTTAAAGAAGTTTTTATCATCTTCATGACTTGTAGATATTTCTTCAACCCCTTTCTCTACCAAGTTAATATTATATTCAAGCAGAAGATTTGTATAATCTTCAAATAATTTTTTATAAATCTTTCCTTGTTCATATCCATATCTAATCTTTAAGACTTCGAAAAATCTTGCAATATCTGTTGCACTTGAAACATCCATATTTCTCAAATTATTAGGGTTGATATCATAGTAGTGATAATATTTTCCAGTTTCAACCCTTTTAATTTTAGTTGAGAAGTCTTCTATAAAATAAGCGCTGTCAATAAACCAATCCCTTTCTTCTTTGTATATTGACTTGTTATAGCGCGCTTCATAATGGTCATCTTCGCTCCTTTTTTCGATGATTCGATGTTTGTTATCTATAAGCATAATAGATATCTCGTAGTACATCTTCAAATACTTGTGTTTCATAAGTTCTTCAAAAGGTATAATTATACTCCCAACGCTTTTAATATCAATATATAATAAGTTACCATACTTAATAAATAAGAAATATTTTAGATAGATACTATTATTCCCGCTTTTTTTAGAATTAAAACATGCATCAAATACACCAGAAAACTCCATATCTTTGATGGAATGATAGATATATTGAACCATTTAGAGGTATGCAAAGTTCCTTTGTTTATACGCTATTACGCTTTCTCGTATCGCGAGTTCCTTTGACGGAATAGAAGTTTAACTCGGTATATCTGCAAGTTTTGCGATATAACAGGTTTATGACTTTGATATTTAATAAAATATCAATAATCATTTTTTAAAAATATTATTTAAAAATAAAACATATTTTATTTACAAAACAATAAATTTATTTTATGATAATAAAAAATGGAAAACAAAAAACAAGATAAACCCAAAGGACACAAAAAATCTCAAAATAGTAATGTGTGTTTTCTATGTGGTTGCAAAGGACATTATGGATCTCCTACATCCTGTTATGCTTCAAAGTAAGTAAAAAATATATTTTAACTAAAATATAAAAAATATATAATATATAATACTAAATACACATATTTTTTGCAAATTTATTAATCATAGGTCTCGTCGTAGTCGACGTCTTCATCCGTATAACCAATATATATGGTACGAATGAACTCACAGCCCATATATACAGAACTTTCATATCCATATTTAGAGTTGTATACACGGTCATCTTCTTCATCGTCTGAGTTATAATACTCAAATCCGTCAATTTCGAAATCAGGGTCCATCATCCATCTAGGAGACATCTTATCCTTTGCAAGACTTTAATTAAATAAATCAAAGAAAAATTATCAATTTTTCTTTTAATAAAATGAAATTAGAACATAAATAGTAAATATATATTCTCTTTTTATAAAAAATATATAAATATAATAATCTAATAATCTAATAATCTAATATATATGACAACTACTTTACACCTTCGCACATTTAAAACGCCGATTTAATATTAAAATAAAAAATTGATATTATTTAATATAAACATATTAAAGTTAAATATTAATAAAATGCCAACTATAAGTAAAATAAGTTCTGCTATTATTAGCAAAATAACAAAGGCAACCTGTGGTATTAATAATATAGATTTTACTGGTGCGATGACAGAATTTATTGCAAATATATCTAATATTCAATTAGATACAATTCCTGATTTTATCCCTTGTGATAAAAAATTACATCTTACAAGACCTAAAATGCGTGAAGAAATGCGTAATAATTTAAAACCACGATTACCTCACTTTTTCAAAGAAAGAGGTTATGAAAATTATGATGAAATTAATGGTTGTAGTATTGATAAGTTTGAAGAAACCATTGAAGAAGCAGTTAATATATTAGTTAAAAAACAACAAGGAAGTGAAAAAAATTGCTATTGGTGTAGATGTAATTTTAAAATCGGCGTTTTAAATGCGCGAAGGTGTAAAACACATAATCTTCATTTATTAGAAAAATAAAAAATATCTAACATATCTAACCTTAATCAATTACAATTTACTTGTTCGCTCATAAGATATTCATACTTTTTATTTCCATCAGCATTAACAAGTTTATAGATACTTGTTAATTAGAATCCCTATTATATCTTCATTCAAACCATATTTATTATTAAGTGTTGTTACAAGATTAATGACATTCTTTTTATTCTCAAAGAAAGTTGAAAGTTCATCAAGTTCTTTTTCCATCTTTGACACTTGATACTCTATCGCGATATTTCTATAAATAACTGACCTACTTAGAAAATATCCTGACCTAACATCAACTCGGCACATATAAATCTGTTTGAATATATCTATTCCTTGCTGAGAAGAGTATTCCATCTTCTCCACGTCTGTGGGGTTGATTTTGTAATAGCATACATTTCCGCTTGGGATTATCTTGTAGTTGCTCTTGGCATTTTCGTCAATATCTAAATCAATATATGCGGTATCCAAAGACCATACTCTATTTCCTGTATATTCATATGCCTCATCATAGAACTTGTTAAATTGCTCATTTTTTATCTCTTTATCAATTGCGAGCATAAGCGACATGTCATAGTAATATTTCCAATATTTGTTTTTTTGGAGTTCGGCAAAAGACATCACAATCTCACCAACTTTCTTAACCTCCATATAGACCTTGTCTCCGTGTTTGACAAATAGGTGATAGTCGCCACATATCCCAATACGATGCCTCATATATTCAGGTTCATTATAACGAAAGGCATACGAAACATATATTTCCTGACAAAATACGCCTGTGCATTCGGTATTTGTGACGGTGTTGCTCATCGTGTTTGCTTGTCGGTTCGCTATATATATACTCAATTTAACTTCGTTTTCTTTCGCAAATTGGTATATCTCCTGCTATTATATTTATAATTATTAATCAATTTTTTATGATAAATTATAAAATTTATTTGTTGACCTCGACAGATCTAATGGTTTATTAGATTTAATATTATTTTTAGATTGAATAGATTGAGGTTGAATAGATTGATTAATAGGTTGAATAGGTTGAATAGGTTGAATATATTGAATAGGTTGATTAATAGGTTGAATATATTGAATAGGTTGAGATTGAATAGGTTGATTAATAGGTTGAATATATTGAATAGGTTGATTAATAGGTTGAATAGATTTATTGGGTTCATATTGAACAATAATGTATGGGTTATTATCTTTTTGGGAATTCATAATATTGGGTTTTTCTTCATATTTTTCTTCAATAATTTTAGATTCTTTTTTATATTTTAATTTAATTTCAATTATTTTTAAAT
>Ga0209088_10000943_pt1 | contig 19538 bp, 40 predicted proteins | sample S_140625_EF_Meta_FD_187324 | JGI IMG/M metagenome (GOLD analysis project Ga0209088, IMG submission 187324) | Freshwater microbial communities from Lake Simoncouche, Canada to study carbon cycling - S_140625_EF_MetaG (SPAdes) (version 2) | ecosystem: Environmental > Aquatic > Freshwater > Lake ... | reverse complement strand
TTATCGACCAGAAAGGTTTTTTATGATTCACACACCGTTCCGAGAGCTAGTCAGGAGAGAGCTTGCAAGCACCACATTTTGCTGCTATTGCTTTGAGCCACAGGGTAGCAAATATCACTGCTGCCAAGAGAACCACTTTGTGCCTTTTACTGACCTGTATCCCGAAGACCAGGAAGACATCTTGAACAACGAAATGGATGAGTACGAAGGAGCAGACAAATGACTGTACACACCAACATCCGTGAAATCAAATGGGACAGCTTGGGCAACGGACAGCCTACCTTTCTCTCTGTCGAATACGAATGGGATACAGAGATGGACACCTTGGTAGTCTTTTCTGTTTGCCATGCAGGACTTGAGTGGATTGACTACCTAAGCGACTCAACCCGTGAACACATCACTAACAAAATTTCCGAAAGGCTTGAAGATGACTGCGAATAACGAAGCAGACCGCATCATTGCGGACGCAGAAGAAGCTGCACAGCGTTACGGTGCAAAAGACCCAGCAGATAGACTGGCCTACCAAGTCGGCGTGTTGCAAGCCCATATCCGTGGCTTGTGCCATGAGGCTCAGTACAACAGCGATGAGTTGAAGAAACTCCAGCAGGAAATCTTGTGGGAGCGTAAACAATGATTACATCAAACAACGCAGAGGAAATCATTGCAGATTGCAAAAGCAGAATAGAACCTGCAATCTATCTGGAAATCTATGTGAAGCATCTTTGCCGATGGATAGAAATCCAAGATGAACGTATCGAATGGCACAAAGAGCAATTGAATCAAATTTACAAGGATGCAAAATGAAAGTTTACAAAGCAATCAACAACGTCCAGGCTGACTTGTCTGTGCTTGGCATTACGAAAGACCGCCGCAATATGCAAGGCAGCGGATACAACTTTCGGGGCATTGATGATGTCTACAACACCATCGCACCATTGTTGGCAAAACACGGGCTGTGCATTCTTCCACGGGTTTTGTCGCGTGAATGTGTGGAGCGCGTGTCGCAAAAAGGCGGTGCATTGTTTTATGTCACTGTGGACGCTGAATTTGATTTTGTGTCTGCTGAAGATGGCACTAAGCACACCGTCAAAACTTTTGGCGAAGCAATGGACAGCGGCGACAAGGCCACCAATAAAGCTATGTCTGCTGCCTACAAATATGCTTGTTTTCAAGCATTCAGCATTCCAACAGAATCGGACAATGATGCGGATGCCCACACACACACGCCAGCACCAAGAGTGTCAGCAACAAAGACAGACTTAGTTACGCCTAGCCGCATGAATGTAGTAACTGGTGTGGCGCAAGCAATCAATGAGCGGATGGCAGCAGATGATGTTGTCGGCGCATTGGAAGAGTTCCAGGGCATCGTTGATGTCGAGGAAAAAACAGCACTATGGGGAATGCTTGACAGCAAAACCCGTAGCGCAATCAAAAAACAATCTGAACTTTCAAAGGGTTAAAAATGGCAAAGCTATACGATGTGACAGTGGTGAACGGCAAGTACGTCAAAGATGGTGTTGAGAAAAACAACTACCAAAAGATTGGCAGCATCATCGAAACCAAGAATGGCAAGCAGTTGAAGCTGGATTCCATTCCTGTGATTGAGGGCGGCTGGAATGGTTGGGCTTATCTCAACACTCCAAAGGCCAAAGATGGCTTTCCGAAGGATGATGGCTTTCCCAAGGACATGGACGACGACATCCCATTTTAATTTTCGGGAGGGAAAGCAAGGGTATCGATTCGCAGTTGCCGCCTGAGTTAGTACCTCCCACTTTTTAGGAGTAATTTATGACTACTTATGCAGATTTAGAGATGAACATTGTGCGCTGGGCAGAGGCTAGGAAAATCATTCCTAACAGCCACTCACAAACTCAATTACTCAAAGCAATGAGTGAAATTGGTGAGTTGGCAGATGCAACCATCAAGAATGACCAGGATGGCATTGCTGACGGGGTTGGTGATGTGATGGTTTGCCTCATTGTTTACTGCGCCTTGCAGGACATCAACCTAGTTGATTGCATGGAATTGGCTTATGAGGAAATCAAAGACCGCAAAGGCACATTGCTTGCCAATGGCGTGTTTGTGAAGGATGAAACATGAGATACATCCTAGACTTCTTTGCCCTGGTTGGCTTATGCGCCAGCATCATTGCAGCAGGGTTTTACTTGGGGTATGCCACCTACCAGCCTGAATGCGAAGTGTGGGTTGCTGCGTTTACGAAGGAATGCAAATGATTGCAACAATCAAAAAACTCCTACAAACACCAACCCTTATTGAATTGGTGGTCAAAGAATTGGTAGAGGCGCATCGGTCTAAATTAGAGGCTGAGAGCGCACAAGACTACGCAAGAAGCGTAGTGCAATACAACATTGACCGAATCAAACGATTGACCAACACATTGGATGAGCTGAAGGAGCAGGCATGAACGATGAAGATACCGATGCAGGCGGCGACTTATTCGTTAGCATGGCAACCGTTCTAATTGTTATATTTTTCTTTGTGTTGTTTGTTGCTATTGTTGTCGGCATTGTATGGGGGTTACTGCTATGAAGACACCAGAAGACGAAGCGTTCGATGACCTTGCCCGCAAGCAGGGTAACTGGGGCGGGGGCTATCAAGCCAAACGACAGATGGCTGCGGACAAGTTTATTGCCGCAGAAGAACGCAAGGTAGGTGAGCGTTATGGCTATGTACCAAAACTGCACCCTAGTGAATGGATGAATGCACAGCCAGCGCAGGAGCCTGTGGCGCACTTGTGGGAATGTCTCGGCAGATGGTCTGCGTACCTTGTTGAAAATGGAAAGCAAGCAGACTGTTCGCCTCCATCATGGCTCGTTGACGCAATAAATAAGGCCACCACCCCACCCCTGCCAGTGCAGGAGCCTCAATACGAATTTTTGATAGACGACCTAGCAGATTGGAAACAGTACGTTGAAGTGGACAACGCTCCATACGGATTACGTGAACACGTTACCAAAGTGCTTTTGGCTCATGGCATTAAGGAGAAAAACAAATGAAATCTTTTTGCAAAAACTGCGAGTCATTACAACCGTCTAGCTTTCGGCTTGAACACGACGCGGAAACACGCAAACCCTATGAGGATTTGTGCTGCAACACCTGTCACTTTGTTGTGGCTACTGTTCAGGGGCGTGAAGCATTGGCACAGCCACCCCTGCCAGAACAGGAGCCGGTGCCGCAAGGCTCAAAAGAGCACCTCAAAATAATGATGGAGCACAGCGCATGGGACAACCGCCTTGAGCTATCTGATGCCTTGGCAAACATTGACGAGTTTTACGCAACCGCCCCACCACAGCGCACATGGATTTGGTTATCAGATGCCGATATCAAAGAAACCATTGACAGTATTTGTCAGTACAGCGGTGACTACGAAGAATTTCTATGCAAAAAAATTGAAAGAAAAATAAAGGAACTCAACACATGAGCAAACGTGACTTAGCATTGGATAGCCTAACGCGCATCTGCGAGATACAGCAGCGCCTAATCAATCAGCTTATTGCAATGGAGCAGCATTCTTATACCCGTGGATATGAAGATGGAATGGCGGCACAGGCTGAAGTAGAAATTGCATTAGATGAAATGGCGGTCAAAAATGAAACTATATGACGTGCCAAAAAATAGCACAATCGTGCTCAACAATGGACTGGAGCTAAAGTTTCACCACATCGATGGTATGTACAGTGTGTGTACAGATGGCGAAGGTAATGTGTATCACATTGGCGCAACTGAAGAAGTGGAAATTAAGCCAAAGGAGGAGCAATGAGTTTTGAGAATGTTCCAAATGCACCAAAAGCACCAATTATTCGGGGCTTACTGCATAACTTCCCTGATGGCTTGACAGTCTCAGAAATCTGCACAAAGACTTTTATTGATTCACGGGTTGTACGCACCTGCCTTAAAAAGATGGAAGATTGCTATATTGATAGGTGGCTGGTAGGAAAGCATCAAAAGCCGCCAGAAGCTGTTTGGTGTGTAGCCGATGTGCCTGAGAATTGCCCTAAACCAAGTAACAGAAAGACTAAGGAATGAATATGAAAATCAACGCCACATTCAATGATGAAGAAGAGGCCATTAAAGCTATCCATTCGGGCTATGCTTGGCAGACTCTGCATGAGATAAACGAAATACTGCGTCAACATAGAAAACACGACCTGCCTTTTGAGCAAGTCGTGTCTAAAATCCAGGCATCATTAAATGATGCTCTGGCTATGATTTATCCCGATTAGGCTTCTTCGTCTTCTTCCCAATCGTCTTCGGACTCATCGTCCTCTTCGACTTCTTCTTCGTCTTCTTCGATATCTTCCACGACTTCCCAACCGTTTGCTTCGTAGTAAGCGGCTGCGTCCTGGATGACCTTGATGACGTTCATGTCATCGGTGTCGATGGTGATAGAACCCGACTCGATTAGCATTTCAAACTGATACATGGTAACTCCTATACGTTGATGATTTGACCCCGAAATTCAACCTGATTTTCGTCCCACTTGTGAACTAGCTCAGGCCACAAAATCCTACCACCTTTGAATGTCAGAACCGCAAATCCAGACCGATGATTGAGTGGGTTTCCTTCGCCATAATCAAACTGCGGGCCATACGGCTCTGCTAAAGTCCCCGTATCTACGCCATACCGATTGCCGTTGTAATCGGCAAATGGAGTCACTTTTAGGCTGTGTAAATGACCAGTGATAATGCTGACTCCTGCGTTTACAGTGTTGTTATGGGCGGCATGAACGCCGTTCTTATAACGATGCTTTATAACGCAGTCTTTTGTAGGCCAAACAGACCATGCAAACTCCCATGCTGGTAAATGGTCTTCCAACTTAAATCCATGCACTTCTTTGTATTGCGGAGCTTGTGAAGCTAACTTGTTGGCAAAGCGTGTATCGTGATTGCCCCATGTAAACAGCAGCTTTACATTGTGTCGTGCTGCTTTGGCTGTTTCCTCAATCTCACCAAGATGCGCTTGAACTGCTTTTAACTCTTCGATAACGCTAGGAGTCTTTGACCATCCAAGCGGGTCATGGCGGCTAACTGTAGCCCCGTCAAAGGCATCACCGTTGCTGATGACTGCGTGAGGCTTTAGCTCTTTGATTGCCCACAGCAAACCCTTGTAAGCAGTTGTATATTCCCCAGGCCAGAAGTGCGCGTCAGAGAAGACGATTATGGTCTGGTCAAGGATGCCAAGCTCAACCCGATTGAGAGACGTTTTTATTGGTTGAATATGAGCGTATGCTTTTGCTCGCTCATCATTGGCAACAAGCGGCTGGTTCAGGTCTTTTTCTATCCTGCGTCTACGGCGGTGAACCAACCGTTCCGAAACTTCTAAATATTCTGCTACCTTGGTAGCGGAGCCATAACGGTTCCAAACATTGATGAACTCTTGACGCGAAACTTTAGCTTGCATATAGACTCCGCAAAGTTGCGCGGAATCTAGCACACATCTATTGCATCAATATGCACATGACTATACGTTGCGCTCAAAGTGAGGACAATCAACCAATGAACGAAAATTGCCGCCCCATCGATTTTTAGGATGTAGTGTTTCCCAGTACGCGCCAACAGGAGCCAAAATAGCTTTGCTCCAAATGATTTTCCCATCTTTGAAAAAGTTCAAGTCCATTGCACAGCGTTTCAAGTGAATGCTGTTCATGGTTTTGCTACGACCTGTTTTCACATAGATGGCCTGCTGCTCAGGTGTACGCGCTAACTCGCCTCCAGTGACCATAAAACCCTGCTCAGTGGCGTACTGAATCAGCTTGCACATATCCAGCAGGAAAGCTGCCTGTTCTTGACTAAGACTCATAATTACCCCTTTTTGGTTTGACATCTTTTTCCATGACTTTGGCTGGTGCTTTGATGCAGCTTGTGTCTACTTTTGCGTCAGTATTGGTTTTGTACCATTCTGCTTTTTCAGCTAACACTTGTTTGCATTCTTCTTCATCTGGGTACACCGTAAGCTGCTGCAAAAAACTACATTGCCCATTCAGACAGATATAGAGGACGGGTATGAAAAGATTCATTTTGGCTCATCATCATTGGTGAGTTTTACACCAGCCAATAGACCGATAAATCCACCGACAATGGTCTGAAATGCTGGGCTTATTAGCTTGAAGATTTCCTCCTGGTTGACATTAGGGTCGAACAGACCATGCATCATGTTAGCTACCATTGCCAAAATGACAACGCACAGAGTGCAACTTACCATTAAGGTAACGATAAATGTAAGTTTTGACTTCATTTATTGCTCCGCATTTCTGCCAGTTTCTCCACGGTACGTCCACCAAAGTACGCACCCATGATGAGCATTCCCCAGTTACCAAGCAGGGTCACATAGGACTCATTGGCATTGAGGCCATATGCAGACATCATGGCAAACAGGAAGTACCCCATAAAGATGGCTATAAGGCTCATGGGGCGTATGTTCTTGGATAGCCAAGAGTCAGAGTTCATATCCGCTTGCCAACGGTCTGTGATGTTGTCTGCATCGTTCTGTGCAGCCCTAGCAAGCATCTCCATCTCAGCCAATTCCATCTTGGCTTTTTCAATACCAAGTTCAATCAGGCGCTCTTCATGGTGGTACTGCAACTCTCGCAGTTTTTCAACATCGGCAGGAGTGGGATTATCAGGAATCTTAACTCCCAATGTGTTCTCCACAACTTCTTTGCCCTTTGCCTGGATAGCAGAGGACAGAAGACCAAGGCCGCTTTCAGCAAGCGTACCCAACAATGCGCCAAGAATTGGAATCATTAAAAACCCCTATTAGTAATAACGTGAAACGTGATGCTAACCAGTGGAACAACGATAGCTGACGCACCTGAAATCCAGAGTGTATTCATGATAATCGCTACTTTCACTTCTTTGTCCTTCTGCTTTCTTTCTGCTTCTTCTCTTTCAATCGTATTGCGCTCTTTAATCATCCTAGTGCGCTCTGCCATCATCTCTTCCCACACTGGCGCATTGCCTGAGTAGAAAAGAATGTCCTTCAGCTCTTTCTCATGTTCTCTTAGCGCCTTAGATGCAAGTGCAATCTGGAGAGCTTGAGAGCTTATCTGTGCATCTGTTTTACCTATGCTTGCAATCCGTGCCTTGCTGCTTGCTAGGTGAACTGTATCCGCTGCTTGGTAAAAACTGCTGAATTCCTTATAGAGGCCGTGGATGTCTTTGCCAAGAGCAACTGCTTTTTTATGCCAGAAACGGCAGCTTGTGCCATAGCGAAAGCGGTGAATGGGTCTATCATTTCTTGTTCACCACCGCCCATCGGCAGATGCGTCCATCTTTGTCAAGAAACTCATTTGCTCTAAGCATCTTGTCCTCATCTTTCTTTGGAGTACGACAAACCAGCACTGTTTTAGTCTCTGTTCCAGGCCAAGGACTTTCGGCAGAGGCTAAAAATGCATTAAACATTACTGCTGCTCAGATTCTTGTGGCACAGGAGCAGGCGCACCAACACCTTGATAAACACCTCTTGTTGCACCAGTTTGCAAATCATTCACAGCATCTGCCACCCATTGGATGCCATATTTTTTACCAATCCTAATGGCATCATCAATTTTTGTTTTATCAAAACCACTGACTTTAGGCTGCACAGATTCAAAAACTTTCACAGCGTCAGATGGATTCAGAAGCAATGCTTTTAGCTTTTCTTCTGTTGCGCCAGATGCTGTTTTTGCCCAATACTTGCTAAACAAAGATGTAATGGCATAAATTGGCCCAGATACAGGATTGTATATACGAGAAATGATTTGCTCTGGAGCAATTCCAGTAAGCTCCTCAACTCTGGTCTTAGGAACAGTCTCAACTCTGAAAGGAACATTAGTCAAATCTTTTGTCAATCGGTCTGATGCAATGCCAAAGTCTTTGATTTTCTGTGCGTAAGTAGGGCCAAACACACGATTGAAAACAGCGGCTTTGTTCCTGTCATTGAGTAAAGCAACTGGGTCTGCTGAGTTAACAATGTCATCTAGCAAGAATGCACGGGCAGCATTCACAGCGTCTTTGTTAGCTCCATATTGCGACATGAACTTGTTGGTGAATCCAATGTCACTGTACATCTTGGAGATGAGCCTTTGAGGGCTTTCCATGCCTTCTTTGCCAAGGATTTGCTCGCCAGCAACTTTCTCAAATGCTGTATTGACTCTGTTTTTTTGCCTAATCAAATCATCAATGTTGGACACAGATGCGGTTAACTCATCCTCAAGACCTGGGACTATAGAAATAGCGCCTTTGTTCTTTTTAAGCCAAGCTCTTGCTGCCTTTGGGTCAATAGCATCGTTCTTGATTGCCACCTTACTAAAGCTGTCGTAGAACGCATCCTTAACAATTTGCAAACCATCTGGGCCAGTAGCAGCAATAAATTCGCTTGCGTTTGATTTGTTGCCAATGATGGCGGGGCTAATTTGCTCAACAAATTTCTTACGGTCAACACTTTTTAAGGTTTCAGCATTAAAAGGCAAGCCAACTTTTTGTAGATATGCATTGTCTGCATTGCGATATGCGGCTACAAAATCTGGGTCAAGTCCTTCAATATGTCCACCAACACGCTGTTTTAGCTCAGTCAAAAGACGAATGTCTGCTGGGTCATCTGTTTTGCGAAGCTGTTTGTTGATTTCTCTTTTCAAAGAATCAAGGTCTTCAATGGTAGCAGCAGTAAACTTCCTGCCACCCTCAATTGCTGGCTTTCCTTCGGCAGTCAAGATGGCGCTTGGTTCTACTATTTCAGGCTTAAACTTAACGCGCACACGGTTGTAGATAGACGGAAAAGTCTTAAAAATATCAGACGCTTGGCTTCCTGCCACAAAGTTATAAATATCATCTACAGATGCTGCTGGCAACTCTAGACTTTTGTTTTTTGCTATGTTGAAAGCCTCTGTGTACAGAGGAGCAACCGCTTTTCTTGCATCATCTTCTTTTTGTGCAACCAGTGCAGAAATGCGTTGCCCAAGCACAGTAGGGTCAAGGGTTCTGTCTTCAGATAGGTCTGCAATTTGTTGGTCAATTGAACGAATTTTTCTTTGCTGTGGTTTTGCCAAATCCAAAGGCTCAATCAACTTGCCTTTTGCTGACACTTCCGCTGTAATTTTTGATGGGTCGCCAAAGATGCGTTTTTGGTTTTGCGCCAAAGCAAGTTTTGCATCTTCAAACTGCTTGCCGTATTGCGCCCGAAACACTGGGTCTTTGGAAGATAGCGACTGAATGATGTTGTTGATAACAGGATTGTCAGCAAGCATGGAGCTTATAGGCATCTTCATTTCTGTCCCGCCAGGAGCCTTCAGATAAACGCTCTGTTGCGCTCTAGCAGCCTCAACAATCTTTTTCATGTAATCTGGGTCAGCAGCACCAGCAGCAATAAAGATGTTGCTTATGCGGTTGTCCACATCTTTCATTAACTCATCTTCTGGGACTGTTCCTTTGACTTTTTCCCATTGAGATTTTGACAAGTTCCACGCCTTGCCACCAACCTCTACGCCAAGTTCTGCCGCCTTCATTGCGGTTCCAGCACCATATGCAGTTCCGCCGCCACCCAAGAGACCACCAACAACTTGGCCTGTAACTGGCATACCAACTTTTTGACCGCCAATTTCTCCAATTTGAGCGCCACCTGATGCTCCAGTTCCAACAACAGCCTGCTCCGCTGGTCGTAAAAGTAATTGCGCTAATAATGGAGCGCGTTTAACCGCAGCAAGAGGAGGGAACAAATAAGATTCAGGAGATGCGGCAGCTTCAACACCAGACAATACAGCGCCACGAAATCCTTTGGGGTACGGCGTTGTTACATCAACACCCATGCCTTGCTGAAAGTATTTTGGAGTTAGCTGTTTTTGATTTGGCAATGCTGGAACTTGGCCCATAGTTGCGCCCTCCAGTTGAGCTGCGCCAGAAGAAAGCAATGCAGCAGGAATTGATGTCCATCCACGCTGAATAGCCTCAAGGAAACCAGCTTCTTTCTTAGGAGATGCTCCCAAAGAAGCAGTCAATTCCTCAATTTCTTGAGGAGTTAACTCAACTTCACTTCTGAATGTTTTGCCGTCAACTTCGTATTTGAATGCCATTTGCTATTCCTCTGTAACTGTTACAGTTTTACCGCTTTTGGTCGTGAGTGTTTTAGATGCTTTTGCACCGCCTTGATATGGCTTCAATTGCGGGAAGCTAAGTGCTGCATCCAAAGCTGCTGGTGGATATTTTTGCAAATCAGCAATGCTTCTTTGTGCCTTGATTTCAGCTTGAGCTTTATCAACCGACACTTTTCTGATAGCAATCAATGTTTTTCTAATGCTATTTTGTGTATCAAGCGTAGGGGTTCCGCTAACCAGTTTTGATAGATAGTCTGCTGTACCTCCCAAGATTGCGGGGTCTGCTCCAGCGGCAAGCAATTCTTTCTGACTCAAGTCTCCACCACCAGAAATTGCTCTTGCAAATTGAGTTTGGGCAGCCCTGAACGAAGAGAAATTGTTGTTTTTTATTGAGTCATCAATTGCCGCCAAAGCATTGTCAGTTGCATCAATAACTTTTAACTGAGGGTCAATAGTTCGTTGAACATCACTTCTAAATTTAGGCACATCACCAAGTTTTTCTGCTCCAGGCAACACATTTGTAATGGTGACTTTCCCGCTTGGTTCTTTTGCATCAACTATTTTGTTGACAACGGCTCTTTGCTCTGTATTTAAGTCATAGTAATTTTTACCAAACTTCTCCAAAGAAATTCTTTCTGCATCAGTCCCAACAGATGGAGGCGCTCTATCTGCTTTTGTGGCTTTAGCATCAACTTTTTGATTGACAACTTTTCTTTGTTCTTGAGTTAAGTCATAGAAATTTACGCCAAATTCATCTAAAGAAATTCTTTCTGCCTCAGCTCCAACTGAAGGAAGTGCTTTTACTGGCGCTGCTGGTAATGCTGTTTGTTTTTTGATGTAGTCATCCATCCGAGCATTAAACTCTACAGACCCTGGCTTAAATCCTCTATCTATCAACTCTTGAGCAAAAGTGCTAATCTTATTGCTACCGCCACTTAAAGACGCAAGTTGAGCATCCAACTGTCTAATTAGTGCTGGATTTTGTTGCGCTTCAGGTAGAGATTTCAATATGTCAATTTGACCAACAAGTTCACCGATTCTTTGTGCTTTTACGACATCGGCATTTTCTTTTTCTGTTTTAGTTGGACTCAAAACAGCAAGTTCAGCTTCCAATGCACGAATAGCATCTGGACTTTGCTGCGCTTCAGGTAATCCTCTTAGAGTTGCAAGTTGATTGACAATTTGCGCTGCTCGTTGAGCTTCTGCAATTTTTGCATTTTGTGCAGTTTCTTTAGTGGGGTTCAAAATAGCAAGCTCAGTCTCTAGAGCGCGAATTGCTTGTGGGTTTTGTTGTCCTTCTGGAAGTCCTTTTAGAACTGCAAGTTGATTGACAATTTGTGCGGCTCTTTGGGCCTTCACAATATCTGCATTTTGTGCGGCTTCTTTTGGCTGCGGCAAAGCATCCAAACGACTCTGCAAAAGATTGATTGCATTGGCAACTTCAGGAGTTTGCTCCATTGCTTGAAGTTGACTAAGTTGGTTTTTAATATTTGCAGAGTATTCTGCAATCTGAACTTCTTTAGGCGTAGCAGCAGCACGACCTTCTTTCATGCGCTGTTGAGCCAGGGCAATCTCGCTATTAGCCTTACGAGCGTACTGAGCTAGTCCAAGTGCTTCTTGCGTGAATCCAGCATCAGCAAGCAACCTAGCGCCTTGCAACATCGACTCAGGATTACTTTGGTCAATCTGCTTGGAAATAGCGTTCAAAGCGCTGATACGCTGTAACTGAGGGTCTACTCCACCCATAGCTCCACCAAGCGCACCAGCGAGGTTATAGCCAGCTTGCTGCAAACCTACAGAAGCCTGCTGGAAAGGGTTAAGGTTTTGCAACGCAACAGCACGGTTAAAAACCTGCTGCTGCTGTTGCTGCTGATACATTTCGGGATTTACCCCGAATAGACCGCCAACAATATCGTCTGCCATGATTATTTCCTATGTTGGGTTAAGTCGAAAAAGCCTTGAGAATAGCTGCCTGCAACTGTGGATTATTTGCAGCTTGACTAAACAGATTTCCACTGTAGCTAAAGGCATTGGCAGGAGCTTGTGTAGCTGCACTCTGTAGCATTCCTTGCGAAAGCAATTGACCAGCTTGGGCGGCAGATGCAGTAGTTCTAGCTCCGATTTGCGTACCCAACGTCATTGGTTGTTGTGCAAGGTTTTCTAGTCTAGTGGTTGTATCTATAGCAGTAGCAAACGGAGCATACGCAGCAGTTTGTCCACCATAGTATTTGCCCATTAAGTCGCTACCAGCGCCAAGCAGTCCTGCGCCAAATTGAGCCTGTTGTTGACCAGCTTGTTGGCCTTGTGCAGCCAATTGAAGATTGCTTTGAGCCAATGCGTTGTAGTAAGCAGCAAGCTCAGGGCTGGTAGCAGCAAGATTGCCACCTTGGGCAACAGATAAACCTCCACGACCTTGTGCTAACAGTTTGTTCTGCAATTGAGCAAGTTGCTGCTCTTGTCCAGGAGCAAGCAATGCCTGCTGCTTTGCAATGTAGGCAGCAGCCTGCTGTTCAGGAGTTTCCTGAATGTAACCTTGTCCAAGATTGAACAGACTTTGTGCGCCAGTAGTAAGTGGAGCATACGCAGCAGCAGCACCTTCAGCACCAGTTAGACCCTGTGCAGCAAGTGCGCTCAATCGGTTTTGATAGGCTTGTATTTCGGGGCTTGCTGTGTAGCCAGCACCAATTACATTGCCTTGTGCGTCAGTTTGGAAGTTAGATGCACCAAAGCGAGTGGTAACGCCAACAGGACGGAACTTAGCCGCTTCTGCTGCAATACGGGCAGCTTCAACTTGTGCTTGTGCTTGCGTCTGTGCAGCTTCTCTTGCTTTCTCTGCTGTGTTGGAAGCGCCAAGCAAGTTTAAACCACCAGTTACCAGAGAAGGGCCATATGCACTCAAGCCAGAAAGTAGGCCGCTATCAGCCGCGCTTACATACCCTGGGATATCACCAGCAACACTGCCAGCAGGTGCAAATGGCGAACCACCTAATCCAGCAAGCGTAGAACCAACACCTGTGGCTTGAGCACCAAGAGCGCCAGTTCCAGCCCCAGGAACACCCGCACCGCTAAAAAGAGAGCCAGCAGCATTTGCACCCATTAAAGGTGCAGCAGTTTCTGCGGCAACAGGAGCAGCAACATTTCCAAAGCCAAATTGACCAGCCAGACTTGGTTGAGTAAGAAGTCCTTCAGTTTCTGCGGCAGCAGTGGTAACGGCAGGAGATGCAGTTCCAAATCCAAATTGGCCTACCATGCTTGGCTCACTAGCTGCGAGTGCTGTATCAGCGCCGCTTAATGCGGCATCGATAATTTCCGCATCACCACCTCCACCTGTTGCTGCCGCCTCTGCTGCATTAAGGTCAATTCCAGTAGTCAGCAACTTGCCTGCGCCATAAGACAATATGAGTGTCTCAAGACCTTTTTCTAGGTTGCCACCAGTTTGAGATGTCTTGTTTGCAGCAAGGAATGATGCCGTTGCAGCCGGAGGAACTTTATATGCTGCTGCAATAACAGTAATTGCCGTTTCCAGTGCGGGGCTATCTGCAATGGTTCTTCCAAGGTCAGTAATCCCCTGAGAAAGACCTTTCTCAATAGGTTGCAATGCCTGTGTAGCGGCTTCGCTTACCTTCTCAGTTGCTTGTGATACCCATCCCATGATTAACCCCTTAAATCAAAAGACATTTCGTAAGTCCTATCAAGGCCACCGTCTATCTTTTTAACAGTGCCTTTGACTATTCCTAGATTAGCCAAGTCGTTGATAGCAGGATTGTCATAGTAGGTCACCGCTTTATCAAATTTACCCTTTGCTTTTGCAAGCAAGTTATTCACAGCAGTCACTAAGTCCTGCTTATTTCCTGCATTTATTGCATGGAATTCTACTGTTTTATCCCTCTTTGAGGAGTAGATAACCATTGTATTTTTTGTCAACAGGTACTTCATACCTTGCTTGACGTACTCCAAAAAAGTGTCCTTTACATCCTCAAGACTGTACTCGCGCCCACGATGATTCTTGGCATAGTCGCCAGCAATGATTGCGAGTTCTTTTTCACGCGCCACTTCTTAGCCTTACATTGTTCCAGCAGCAATCACATTGCCGATGACAGTGAAGTTCCCACTTGCATCTAGCTTTGCCACACTGGTTCCGCTAGATTTAAAGTACAGGACTCCAGCGGTTTCCACCAATTCAAAGTTTGTTAATGTGCCATTAGCTTTTGTGGCAATGGCAGTTGCAATATTGTTGAACTCAGTGTCAATCTCTGTGCCTTTTACGACTTTATTGGCATTGCCAGGAGAAAGTGCGTCTTTAGCTGCAAAATTGGTTGTTTTGGTGTAATCGCTCATACAAGTTTTCCTCGTTTTGCTTGAATTTCAATTTTTTGGATGCTAACTGAAGAGCCAGTAATTTCTGTTTCGTAACCTGTCTGCACAGCCTTGCCAGAACCAGTTCCTTGACCGACAAGAAGCTGTAACTGAATTCCGCTTGAGTAATACGCAATAGGTGAGCCATTTGCCCCATATTCAGCAGTCCCGTACTCCGAAACAGTCGATGTGGGTATTGTTAGCACCTGAGAAAAATACTGTCCGCTAAAGTCAAATCCCCATTTAACAATGAATTCTTGGTTTGAACCACCGATGACAGTTACAACAATCTTTTTAAGAATAGATGTAATGCCAATGTCGCCAAAATCAGCATAGTTGGTAAAGTATTGCAGCCTATAAGACGATGTGTTATCAAGATAAGTGTCGTATTTGCCAATGTAGCCAGATTTACCAATCAGCAAGTCACCATTACGTCTAGACAAAAAGCAAGTAGGCTCAATAGAGTCCCATGTGGTTACACGGGCAGCGCCATCTTGCAACTGCGTTTTGGTGTCAAACACATAGACCTGTTTTGTACTAGGAAGACTCAATAAATAGAAAGCATTGATTTCAGAGTAAACAGCTTTGCAGTTAGCAAGCGTTTCACTAGAAAGCGCAAGCATCAGGTCATTGCGAACATTCTTAGATAGGTCACGCAAAGGAGCAGACTTCTCCTGGATGGTACGCAGCAATGAACGTACTCCACTGTTTGACAGGAAAACGATGTCGCTACCAGTGGTGTGAATAGTGTCACGACCAAGGCATCCAACACTGGAAATAGAGTCACTCAACTGCATAGTTGCAGGCGTAGTGGCATTGGCATAGACAAGAATTTGACGCTTGCCAAAGATAAACAGGAACCCATTATGTGAAGCTAGGCCAACAATCTGGTCTGCTCCGTTAGGCCAAACACGGCTTACATCCAGTGTTCCTGAAGTGCCGCCACTCCACACATGACCAGCAAGCAAGTCAGAGAATGTGATGGTTGTGTTGTCAGTCGTAGTGCTTGCCACCCAAAGGCGACCAAAAGCAGAGATGCCAATGTTTGCCAATGGCACAGTGCCTGTGTAGCCAGTTTTCTCGCTTATCCTGCGAAATGTTGTAGTGCTAACAGCAGGGTCATAAATGAGTGGGTCAAAGCCTGTTTGAAAAAAGAAAGCAATGCCGTTTAAAGAGCATATCTGCCAATCATTTGCTGTGATTGTTGGCGCAGTACCTCCCCCCCCATAGGTGAGTTCGGTAACAGCATTGGAGGCTCCAAGTTTGAACAACTTTGCATTACCAGCAAAAAGAACAGTCAGAGTGCCATCGGATTGCACCAATTCATGGATTACGCCAACATTGTTAGCGCCAAGTGTTCCGCTAGATGGGTTTACCCTAGAGTAACCTTTGCGAGAGCCAATGCGCCCGTATTGGTCAATGATTGCATTAATAGCAATAGATGCAAAACCTGAAGCCAAGTCCAAAGGGGAATCTTGAGTGTTCAACCCATAGAACCCAGGCGCTGCTACGCTGTAGGACTGTAGTGCTTGGCTCATGTCGCGATAAATTCGTTAAAGTCAGGAAAGCGAGTGCCTTCCAACGCAATGTAATCAGAAAGCATGGACTTGTATAACAGGAACGCCTCGGAAGAATTCATAGAACCATCTTCACCGCGCTCAACCAATGCGCGAGAATATGCGTTCTGTGCCACCAGCACATCAGGAACGAGGCATATGGTGCTATCAGAAGATAATGTAGCCTGTGGTACTGCTAACGAGAAAAGAAGACTGTAAACGCCATCTGGACGAGGATACAGCGTTACCTTTGCATCGTAGTTGGAATCCACTCCATCAAATGTGTATTTGCTTGGGATGGTCGATGCTGGAACAATCGCATAGTTTTGATAGCGATTCATCTCCACAAAACCAATGTTTTCTAATGGGATGTTGGATGTAGAGTTGATAGCATCCAAGACCTGGAACTTCTGCCCAGCACCAGTTAGTGAATACTTGTAAGTGCCAGCAGTAGTGGTAACTGTAATGTCTTTACCAAGAACATTCCAAGGAAATGCATCTTCTACTTGGCGCTTTGCATCATTTACAAATTTGCCAATCAAAGTGGAATACGTTGTAGCGTTGACAGTCGCAACTGTTTGCTCGCGCAGTCGAGCAAGGACATCATTGACAAGTTCTAGGTAAGTCATGTGCGTGTTAATCCTTCTTCTTCAATGGTAACTACAACTGAAAAAGTGGATGCACTTTCAGATGTTGCTTTTAGTATGTCACCTTCCTCCATCACAAAGTACGATGTCCCACCCCAATCTTGAGTTGTTTTTGTAGTTAAAGCAGTTTCAAATACAAGCGAATATGTGGTAGATGCAGAAGTGTCAACCCAATCAAAAGAAATATGCTTTTGAGAGCCTTTATTGACTGCGCGTAGCAATACTACCCTTGCATAGTACCCTTTTGGCACTGTATATAGGGTTGTTAGCGTATTTGCTGTGAGATTTGCGCCAACTGACAATGCTCTCATTTTTTGACCTTGTTCCTACTAGTAATTGCCTTGGCCTTAGCCTTAGCATCTTCCTTAGAGGATGCGCCCCATGCATTGAGCGAGAGCAGTAGACGGGTTGGTTTACCATCTTTTTGCTCCGGCCCTGGCATATTGCCCATCCGTGCTAAAAAGGAGGCCCGTCGAGGGTTGTCACCTGACTTTACTGGTGCTTTCAAATTGCCGCCAGTTTCGGCATTATAAGATGCTCTACCCTTGGCATTCAAGCCGCCTTTTGGATTTTGACCAGCTTTTGTTTGCCAAGTTGGAGATTTCATCTATTTCACCTTTTTTGCCTTCTTCGCTGTCTTTGCTGCCTGTTTGAAATCAGCGGCAGTAGGTGCGGCCTTAGACCCAACCTTGTTCATTTTTTCACCAGAACCAGCCTTAATTCTGGCTTGTTTAGCGTGAATATTGGCGTAAAGACCTTGTTTCATTTCATTTTCTTCATTGGCTTAGATTTACCAGCCTCAGACAATGCAATGGCAATGGCTTGCTTCTGCGACTTTACCACTGGGCCTTTTTTAGAGCCAGAGTGCAGTTCACCTTTGCCGTACTCTTTCATTACCTTACTGACCTTTTTTTGGGCCATTGTGGGTTTTTTCATGTCTAGTCCTTAGTACAGAATCTTGGCGGTAATCGTGCCTGTTACATAAACAGTGCAATTTGCGCGCAAATAAGTTGGAGCGTTTTGTACAGTAATGATGCCATTAGCAGTCAATGCTGTTCCAATAGTCGCCCAATTTGTACCATCAAGACTGCCTTGCAATGCAACAGTAGCTGATGTAATGCCGGAAACTTGTAAGAATGCTGGATTGCCAGCGTCTACTTGAACGGCTGGAGATGCGCCAGTAGCGCCTACTGCGCTTAGTAGAGTGATGGGTGCTGATAGAGATGCCATTATTTACCTCTACCTGATTTCTTCATCATGTTAGTAGCCATACGCTGACCGCGAACAGGCAAAGACATTTTAGGCTTACCAACTGCGACCATGATGGTCAGTGGCATAGCCTTTTTCTTAGCGGCAGATTTTGCTGCTGGTTTAGCTGATTTTCCGTACATCATGTTCTGTCCTTAGTAATTGGCCCACCAGATTTCCATGCATCACAAGTACGGGCCGCTGCACAAGTGAATTGGAACAAGTCGCAGTATCCAAGGTCTGCTGCTTTTATGAACTGCTGGTCATAGGACAAGCCTTCTTCATCCTTCTCAAGACCTTGCGTGATGCAAGCCATCATCTTAGGAGTCTGAATGAATGCAGCACAGTTCCCGCAACGCATACCTTTGATGGTTGCAGTAGGCGCGTTATACATCTTGGCTTTTTTCAGCCAAAACGCATCATTTGTCTCATTGGGATTAGGAGGGCCATAGCCGTACTCTTTGAAGGCATGGTTTCTGTTTTTCAGGTTAACAGAGATGTCCTGTGTAGCAACAGGGCAAGTCACGCCAGAGAGTAGACCTTCTTTCATCGCAGTATCTTAGTGGCAAAGAAGGTGATAGCACCACCGATAGCAGATGCTATTGACATTCCGACCCAGAGGCCACCTTTGCTTTGGTTCGCCATCTCAAGAAGTGTTTTCACATCTTTAGATAACTGAGATACCTGCTCCTGTAGAGCCTCTACTTGAGCTTCTAGCTTGCCAAATTCTCTTGGACTAATCTCGGTCATGCTCTTGCACCTTTTTAGGACGGCCTACAGATTTTTTAACATCTTCTTGTTTTAAGGGCTCTTCATTAACCAGTTCGTATTCAGGGTGTTGCATCATCACATCAATGTCGTATTGAACATTGAAGTTGACAAAATTACCACTTACCAAACACTTGAACTTAGCCATAAAAATCCTTGAAACAAGAAAGGGGAGCAAGCCCCCCTATCTTTACACAATCCGTGCAATTACCAATTTAACAGTGGTAGATGCAAGGTCTACAGAAGAACCAGTAGTGTTGGTTGTAGCAATAGTTACAGTGTTAGCAGCAGAAACATAAGCACGGCGCACAAGCCCTGCTTCAGTTACGCCAGCAGACATAGCAATAACAACATCACCAAGAGCAACACCAGCAACGGTGACTGTATCAGTTCCAGCGGCTTGGTCTGCAACAGATGCAGAGTCCAAAGTGCAGGAAACTGCCCAAGTATCAGAGAAAATTCCACGGAATTGGTCATTTCCACGGCGGGAAACAACAGCGGTAGCAGCAGCCATATTTGTACTCCTTAAGAAAGAACCCCCCACCGTTAGGCAGGGGGATTACCATTAGCTTGGTACGACCAGAGCGTAGGCTGCGGACGAGTTAGGCTCGCCAGCGGTGGCGCTATCACGCAGAGCTTTCACGCCGTACAGAGTATCGGCAGTCAGCAATGTAGCAAGGTATTCTTGCTTGTACTGAGTCTGAGTGCGAACACCAACTTGCTCAACCAACACCAAAGCGTCTTTGTGACCCATCAAGCAGACACGGGCAATTGCAGTGCCGCTTGCGGGGAACGCAGCGGTAGCAGATGCAGAGTCAGCGTTGCTGGTAGCAAAAACAGCCATGCCGTACAGTTGACCAATTTCGCCATTACGGA
>Ga0209088_10000937_pt1 | contig 19665 bp, 17 predicted proteins | sample S_140625_EF_Meta_FD_187324 | JGI IMG/M metagenome (GOLD analysis project Ga0209088, IMG submission 187324) | Freshwater microbial communities from Lake Simoncouche, Canada to study carbon cycling - S_140625_EF_MetaG (SPAdes) (version 2) | ecosystem: Environmental > Aquatic > Freshwater > Lake ... | reverse complement strand
AAAGAGTTACCCGATCAACGAATGTTGTCATTGCTACTCCTTACTTTTTATCAAATCATTTACCTGATGGAATTAAAAAAGCGAGCCACGCATACGTGCGGCTCGCTCTTTTATGAGAACCGAAAATTAAGCTACAGGAACCACGTTTACAACGCGACGACCACGAGCCTTACCGAACTCAACTGCACCGGCAGCTAGAGCGAACAGGGTGTCATCTTTACCGCGGCCAACATTCTTGCCTGGGTGAAAGTGAGTACCGCGTTGACGAACAAGAATTTCGCCACTGTTTACTAGTTGGCCACCAAAACGCTTGATGCCAAGGTACTGTGGATTTGAATCGCGACCGTTACGTGTCGAGGAGACACCCTTCTTACTTGCCATTTCTGCGCTCCCTTACTTCACGCCGTTGATGGCGGTAATTTTTACTTTAGTTAACTGTGCGCGGAAACCTTGACGACGGCGGTGACCGGTCTTGTTCTTGTAGCGCAGGATGTCAATCTTTGGTCCCTTTAGCTCTTCTAGAACTTCGCCAGTTACTTTTACGCTAGCTAGAACTTTTGGATCAGAGGTAATGCTCGCACCGTCAACGACTAGTACAGCAGGAAATGAAACGGTTGAACCTGTCGCACTATCAATGCGATCGACAACGATGGTCTCGCCAACTTCGACTTTCTCTTGGCGGCCGCCAGCCTTCACGATTGCATACACAGTGGAGCTCCAGTTCTAAATTAGGCTGCGAACCCGATGGGCGCGAGCAGGGGTTAAGGATACGGATTGCCCGTACCCTGGGTCAAACTGAGGCTAAGGGTCAGCTAGTTGCCGATCCGGGGGTAATAATCCCTGAACTGGCAGCCCGGCGACGCTTTTTGCGAGGGCCTGAGGCAGCTGGCTCGGCTGCGGTTTCGGCAGTCTGGAAGGTATCGGTATCTGAATCGGTGTTCGACTCAGTTTCTACCTCTTTAGCAACTGGAACTGGGGTGGCCTTAATTTTGATTGGTTCCATGTGAATATGGATTCCGCGACCAGCGCAACTATCGCAAGTCGTTGAGAAGGCTTCGATTAGACCTTGTCCAACGCGCTTACGGGTCATTTGAACTAAACCGAGCGAAGTAACTTCAGCAACTTGATGCTTAGTGCGATCACGACCTAAACATTCAACTAAGCGACGCAGAACTTGCTCACGGTTTGATTCCAAAATCATATCGATGAAGTCGATAACGATAATGCCGCCTAAGTCGCGTAAGCGAAGTTGCCGAGCAATTTCTTCGGCTGCTTCTAAGTTGTTCTTAGTAACGGTCTCTTCGAGAGAACCGCCTTTGCCAATGAATTTGCCAGTGTTTACATCAATCACGATCATCGCTTCAGTACGATCGATTACTAGCGAACCACCTGAAGGCAAATAAACTTTACGATCAAATGCTTTTGCTAGTTGTTCTTCAACACGGAAGTCAGCGAATAGATCGCCAACGCCGGTGTATTTTTCAAGTTTAGAAACTAATTCAGGAGCGATGAAGCCAAGATAATTATTGATCTCCTCCCATGCCCCGCTACCCTGCACAGTTAACTTACGGAAATCTTCATTGAAGATATCGCGGATAACTCGAACAGCTAAATCTGGTTCAACATAAATAGCCGCAGGTGCATGGAAGTTTGGGTTGATCGACTTCTGATAAATATCTTCCCATTGCGCCTTTAAGCGAGCGACATCATTGGTTAAGTCTTCTTCGGAAACTCCTTCGGCTGCGGTACGCACAATCACGCCAGCTGTTTCTGGAATTAAATTCTTTAGGATCGACTTTAAGCGATTACGCTCTGGCTCAGGTAAGCGCTTAGAAATACCGCTCATGCCGCCGCCAGGGACATAGACCACGTAGCGACCAGGCAAGGAAACTTGGCTAGTTAAGCGAGCTCCCTTTTGGCCAATGGGATCTTTAGTAACTTGAACCAGAACTGATTGACCAGACTTAAGTACAGTTTCAATTTTGCGTGGCTCAGACTCAGAAATTCCGGCTGAATCCCAATTTACTTCGCCGGCATATAGAACAGCGTTACGTCCTTTTCCAATATCAACGAAGGCAGCTTCCATTCCTGGCAATACGTTTTGCACGCGACCAAGATAGATATTGCCAACGTAGGAAAGATTGGTATTTCGATTTACATAGTGCTCAACCATGACATTGTCTTCGATCACTGCGATCTGGGTACGATCAGCGATTTGGCGAACTAGCATCTCGCGGTCAACATTCTCGCGACGAGCTAACAAGTCAGTATCAGTAATGATGGTGCCACGACGACGATATGGCTCGCGATAATCAGAACGGTATTCGCGATCACCGCGTGAACTTGGGCGATCATTTCGTTCGCGACGATTACGCTTTGGATCGTTACGAGTTGGACGCTCTTTTGTTTCGCGCACCTTTACAACTGTTACGACACCATCTTCTTCAACTACTTCACCCGGTACTACGCCATCTCCGGCTGCACGTCGACGACGGCGACGACGGTGAGTACCAGTGCCATCATCTTCGGTTTCGGAATTTTCCGAATTTTCATCGGTACTTGAATTCTCATCAGGATTAACTGAACCTGGCTTGCGACGACCGCGGCCACCACGGCGGCGGCGACGACCACGTGAACTATCTTCGCTATCTGAATCACTCTCGCCCGCAGCTGTACTCTCAACTATTGGTTCTTCGCTCATCGCAGGCGCTGATTTCTTAGCTGGCGCTTTTTTCGCTGGAGCTTTCTCAGCAGCACTTTTCTCTGCGCTATTTTTCTCTGCAATGGGGGCAGCCTGGAAGATCGCTACTGGAACAGCGGCAGCTTTTTTAACTGGCTTGGTTTTCTTCTCCTCCGGGCTTGCGACCTCAGTATTTGATGCAACCGGGGTAGTTTCTGGGCTTACTTCGCCCTTAACTTTGGGAGTCTTTTTAGCCGCGCGCTTACGCGGGTTTTTTGGCGCAATTGCCATGTCTTCAAATCCTAAATGCACTTGTTAAGTGCGGGTCCGGCTTAAAAATCAATCTCAGTACGCGGTTGCGTAGTCGTAGAAAACCTTTAAGCAAATCTTTGGTAGTTCGCGCTAATCACTAGTCGCGATGATCGCGGGTGCGCGCCGAACTGTTGCCCAAGTATGACAGATGTGGCCCGAAATCCAAATCAAGCGTGAATTAGCCGCGCTGGCGAGCGTGAACGTTCTGCAAAAGACCAAAGCCGATCAAGGTCGCGAACATACTCGATCCACCATAAGACATAAATGGCAGCGGTACGCCGGTCATTGGCATCAGACCAAGCGTCATTCCAATATTTTCAAAGGTCTGGAATGCAAACCACGCTACTACCCCGGTACAGACAAGTCGCCCGTAAGGGTCCGTTGCGCGACGGGCGATTCCAAATGCTCGCATCAATAAAGTTAAGTAGAGCAAAATAATTACACCACAACCTAGAAAACCAAGTTCTTCGCCAGCTACTGTGAAAATAAAGTCGGTCTGCTGCTCTGGCACAAAGCGACCATTTGTTTGCGGACCATTAAATAATCCCTTGCCAATTAAGCCGCCGGAACCAACAGTGATGCGCGCCTGTCGTAATTGATATCCACTTCCTTGAGTATCGGCATTTGGATTAACAAAAGATTGCAAACGTTTAACTTGATATTGATCAATCACGCCAGATTTAACTGCGCCAAAGACACCAACAACAGCAACTAAAATCAACGCCACAACCCAGCGACCAGAAGCGCCAGAGGCTGCGATGATTGTTAAAACTGAGCAGCTGATGATAAATACTGTTCCCATATCTGGCTGCAGCAAAATCAAGAGCACTGGAAGAGCGGCAACAACTAGAGATTGAATTACATTTTGGTTGCTTGGAATATCACTGTCATGACCGCGCTCGGAGAGAATCATGGACATTCCAACAATGATTGATATCTTGGCCAATTCCGCCGGCTGAATTTGGAATCCTCCAGGAAGCGCGATCCAAGCCTGCGCACCATTTACTTCCGAACCCAAGCCTGGAATCAAAACAAAGCCAAGACCTAAAACGCCAAGTGCCCAAAGAATTGGTGTGTAGGCACGAAGCAATCGGTAATCAATCAAGGTTGTGCCCCACGCTAGAGCGCAACCAATTGCAATGTTAATTACATGGCGCTTCAAGTAGTACTCAGGATCTAAGCCGTTTGCGGCATACCAATCACGAGTCGCTGCATAAACCAAGAGAGTGCCGATGAATAAAAGCGCTACAACAGTGGCGGTAAGAATTGGATCAAAACCGCGGAAATATGAGCGATTCTTATAATAATTAAACCGAGGAGTAACCAGACTCATTACTTAACCCCGTTCGTTTTAACTTTAGTAGATGGGGAAATCTTAGGCAGTGTTGTTGGCAAACCATTTGGAAAGAGGGCATTTTCTGGAACAATTTTATTGTTTACAATTCCGAAGATAGTTTCATAAATTTTACGAACGCCCACTCCCGAGTTAGGCGACCCGTAACCGCCTTGGCTTAACATCATCACAACTGCGTACTGTGGTTTATTGCTAGGGGCAAAGGATGCAAACCATGAAGTGTTATCTTTGCTAGAACCGTCTTTGTTACGTCCGAAAACCTGAGCAGTTCCAGTTTTACCACTTACTTGAACTGGAAAGCCAGCAAAAGTGCCTCGACCAGTACCGCTTACTACCACCTCGCGGAGTGCTTCTTTTAGAAACTTAATTATTTTGGCATCTGCATCTATGGTTCCAGTTTTAACTGATTCAATAGTCTTGAGCACAGTGCCGTCAGTCTTAACGATTGCGCGTGCAATCGTTGGTTTCCAAAGTGTTCCGCCGTTAGCTATGGAGGCGTACATCTGAGTTAACTTAAGTGGTGTAACCAAAGTGTCACCTTGACCAATTGAGAAGTTGACGGCATCGCCGGCACGGACCTTATTGCCATCTAGACAATTCTCCTTGGCCAGTAATAAGAGGAATTGAGTTTGTTGCGACTTTGCGGCTTTCTCGCGATAGTTGCAGTAGAAATCTTTGTTGGCGTCATACCAGCTTTGTTTCCAAGCGCGATCCGGCAAGCGACCAGCAGATTCCGAAGGTAAGTCGATTCCAGTTTTCTTATCTATTTGAAAGTCAGCGGCGGCCTTAAAGAAGTAATCATTTGGATTTTTAATGGGCGACAAACCGCCGTCACGCAACCATTCATCGAAAGCAATTTTGTACCAAACCGTGTCACAAGAGACTGCAATCATGTTCTTTAGCGGTGCCGTGCCCTGAGATTTACTCTCGAAGTTATTAAAAATTCGAGTTCCTACCTTTAAGTTTCCAGGGCAGTTATATCTTGCGTTTAAGTCATATCCAGCATTAGCTGCTGCAATCGTCGAGACAATCTTAAAAGTTGAAGCTGGTGCAAAACGGCCTTGGATTGGTCTAGAAAGTGCTGGTACGCCATTGGTCTCACTAAAAAGTGCTTCTGCTTGTTTAACCGTTAAACCTTTCTCCCACATATTTGGGTCAAAAGTTGGATATGAGGCCATAGCAATTATTCGACCAGTCTTTACATCCATCACAACAGCTGCGCCAGAATCTGCGCGATGTCCACTTGCCCTAGATCGACGAACCGCATCAGCTAGTGCGCTTTCGGCTGATGCTTGCACTCGAACGTCAAGACTTGTTACTAAGTGATCACCGGGTACCGAGTTTGTATTTTGTCCTTCACTGGTAATCGCTTCTTTACGATCAACAATTACGGTTCTAATTCCAGGAATTCCCCGCAAATAAGCGTCGTACTCAACCTCTAGACCACTCTTGCCAATTGATTCGCTGCGATAGTAAGTCTTGCCATTTACACCGGCTAAGTCAGCATCAGTTAGTGGTCCTAAATATCCTAAAACATGGGCAGCATTTACCCCTGCGATACCTGGATAATTTCGAATAGCAATCGGTGTTGCGCCCACACCTGGAAATTCATCAGGTCGCTCTACCACTTGTAGGGCAACGTCGGGACTGGCTTCCCTGGTAATAGGAATAGGTTGATAGCGAGTACCGGTCCAACAACCAGAACGGTTGCCAACTTTAAGTTCACCACATAATCGAGTTTTGCGATAAACATCTCGATACTGCAACTTCAACAACCTAGCCAACTTCTTAAGTACTGCCTGACCTTTATCTGATTGCTTATCAAGAACTAGCCGATCAATAGTCACAGCTAAACCAGTACGGTTCAGCGCCAGCGGCACACCTGAGGAATCAACGATCAATCCTCGGGTTGCAGGATAAATAGTGTCGCGACTTTGAATACTAAGTGCGGCATCGCGATATTTAGGCCCGGCTGCAACTTGCAGATAAAAAAGCCGGCCGAATAACGCCATTAACAGTGAAAATATTAATATCTGAATTACTACCATGCTTAAGCGAGTGCGCTGATTCATATCCGCATCCGGCTATCAAAAGTTAGATCATGTAACCATACAACGACTGGCAAAAGTAAAGGTGTCACAACCAAGGTCCATAAAGCGTTACCAGCAATTGTGATCAGGGTTTGTGAAAAACTGGTAGCGGTGACACCCAGCAAGAATCCAGTCACTAAATATGAAGCTAAAGCAATTGCTTGCGCCAGCGTCACCATTAAAACTACACTTAACGGATTACCACGCATGTTCTCATCGCTGTATGAGAAGAATGCGATCGCATAACTCATTAGAACCAGAATTAGTGTCCAATGTCCTAATGGACCATTTGTACTTGGGGACAAATCAAGCAAAATGCCCGCTCCGAATCCAACCGCTGCTGCAATTTCTGGTGTGCTTAACGCTGCCCAAATCAAGGTGAGAATTAAGAAGATTGAAAATCCCCCAGCCGGAAAACTTAATTGACTAATCACAGCTTCTTGAGCAATAAAGAAAAAAGTAAGAATCGTGCCAGTGAGGCCAAATCGTCTTAACAACATTTTTGCATTAGTTACTTGGCGCCGAAGGCGAGGTAGATGGCGATGGGGTTACGAAAACTGTGACCGTTGGAATAGGTGTAGGAACTGGCTTTACTGGCACTAACACATCGCGAGGGTCAGCTTTAGGTGCCTTAACCACAACTGAAACCACTCCCAGGCTGCCAAAGCTAGCCAAATATTTAACAGTTGCGCTTTGAGTTACCGCACCTGCAGCATTTGAAACTGAGGTTACTCGGCCAACTGGCACGCCTGGTACAAATGGCTGGGCATTAACACTGCCGCGAGCCAGCAAAACATCCCCCACTTTGATAGCGGTTTGATTATCTAGCAGCTGTAAATTCGCGGTACTTGAGCCTAAGCCAGCCAAAATTCCAATCTGCTGTGAACCCGCAATGCGAACGCCTACTTTAAAAGCGGGGTCAGTAGCTAGCATCACAATCGCAGAATTTGCAAAAACTTCTTTCACAACGCCAACTAAACCATTACCCGAAATCACGGTCATGTTCTTTTTGATTCCGTTACTGCGACCAGCATCAATCGTGATCGTACGTGTAAAAGCCAAGCTCGAACCTTGCGCAATAACTTTCGCACTTACAATTTTAAAACGTGCAGTGCCGGCAAGATCAAGAATTGATTTGAGTTGTTTAATTTCACCATCTTGGTTCTTCCGTGAAATTAGTTGCTCACGTAACTTCTGGTTCTGTTTGCGTAGATCTTCAATTTGATTTCGGGTGCGTCCTAAATGCTTAATATCGTTTACGAAATTCTTAACTGGCGTCAATACATCATTGCCAGCGCGTTGGAATGGGGAGAGAGCCGATTGAGTACTGCTGCGTAGACCATTTAGAACATTGACTCCGCGCAGATCTAAAGTAATTAGAAATAGCGAAGAAACAATCAGAATTACTAAGAGGAGACGACCGCGGTTCTCGCCGCCGTTACGCATTTAAAGATTCCTATCGACGTGGCTCGGAGATTAAGACCTTTTCGAGGGCCTCAAACTCTTCGATGCACTTTCCGGAACCTTCAGCAACTGCATCGAGTGGACGCTCGGCAATATGAATTGGCATACCAGTCTCTTTGCGCAGACGCTCATCAAGACCCTTAAGCAACGCACCGCCACCAGTTAGCACAATGCCACGATCCATTAAGTCACTTGCTAGTTCTGGCGGACATTTATCGAGCGTGCTCTTTACTGCGTTAACTATTGCATTTACTGGCTCTTCGAGAGCTTTACGAATTTCAGCAGCTGACACAACAATTGTCTTTGGTAGTCCAGTTGCTAAATCGCGACCACGAATTTCAGCATCTGGCTCACCTGGAAGTGGATAAGCAGAACCAATCGCCATCTTGATTTCTTCAGCTGTGCGCTCGCCCAGCAATAGTGAAAACTCCTTCTTAACCCAACTAATAATGGCTTGATCAAGCTCATCGCCACCTACGCGGATAGATAAGGCTACTACGATGCCGCCGAGTGAAATAACAGCTACCTCAGTTGTTCCGCCACCAATATCAACAACCATGTTGCCAGTTGGTTCGTGAATTGGCAGACCTGCACCAATTGCTGCAGCCATTGGCTCTTCAATGATGTAAACCTTACGTGCACCTGCTGCATAACCAGCATCTTTTACTGCGCGTTGTTCAACTCCAGTAATACCTGATGGCACGCAAACTACGATGCGTGGCTTAGCTAAGAAACGACGACGGTGAACTTTTTGAATGAAGTAACGCAACATCCGTTCGGTTGTATCGAAGTCTGCAATAACGCCATCTTTAAGTGGACGAATGGCAACGATATTACTTGGGGTACGGCCAATCATCTTCTTGGCTTCAAGACCAACTGCCAAAATTCCACCAGTGTCTTGATTAACTGCAACCACACTTGGTTCATTAAGCACAATGCCACGTCCGCGCACATAAACCAAGGTATTTGCAGTACCTAGATCAACTGCCATATCGCGACCGATAAACGACATTCGATTAGCCATTTTTACTTCCCTCCGTTACCAAAGAAAATATTTATCTCGCGCGCAGCTGATTCCGGTGAGTCAGATCCGTGCACAATATTTTGGACAACTTTTGTTCCGGCATCGCGAGCTAAGTCACCGCGAATTGTTCCGGGTGCGGCAACTGTTGGATCTGTTACGCCGGCCAGTGATCGGAAACCTTCGATGACGCGATTACCTTCGGCGATCATGGCAACGATTGGGCCAGATAACATAAATTCAACCAGCGGTTCAAAAAATGGTTTGCCTTGATGTTCGGCATAATGTTGTTCAAGAAGTGCACGATCAGCTTGCAACATTTTTAGCGCAGTAATTTGATATCCCTTGGCTTCGATGCGCGAAATTACTTCGCCAACTAAGGCGCGACGCACCCCATCGGGCTTGACTAGGATCAGAGTTTGTTCGATGCTCACAGGGTGAGTCTATTAGGCTTCCGGGCTCTGCGAAGCCAGCAAAGCGGCCCTGGCCGCCTCGCCTTTACGGCCGACCAAAATCGCCGCAATCCATAACCCCGCAAAAATCAGGCCAATAATCAGGAATGAATTGACTACTAAGCCGAATCCGAGCATGGCCGCTTGCAATACCCAGCCAAGTACCCAGCCGACTCTGCGCTTAAGTAATCCAGGCGCCAGGAGTAAGGCAATCGCGATTGCGGCGCCATAAATGATCGGTGCACCAGTTACATCTTTCATCGCGATCAAAAGCGCAAAACCAATTGAAAAAGATTCCATAACTAAAACTGCTGAAGCTAGTACCCGCATTACTTTTTATACTTTCCGTTAATGATGGCGCGCGACTCACCAACAGTGATTACTGAACCAGTAATCAAGATACCAACTGAGTCATCACTAAGAGGTCGCTTGGCATCTTTGACTGCTTGATCGATAGCAGCTTCTAAAGTTTCAATTGCAGCTACTCGATCCTTGCCAAATATTTCGATTGCTACTTTTTCCAAATCAGAAAGTTTCATGGCACGTGGAGATGAATTTGCCGAAACAATAACTTCATTCAAAACGGGTTCGAGTTCAAGCAAGATGCCACGAACATCTTTGTCGCCGAAGGCAGCAACTACGCCGATTACTTCATCGAAAGTAAACTCATTTGCAATTGTTTCGGCGAGAGCCTTTGCGCCGTGCGGATTATGTGCAGCATCAAGCAAAATAGTTGGATCACGGTGAACTACTTCGCAACGACCCGGTGATGCAACGGCTGCAAACCCAGCCCGAACTGCATCATGATCTAGCGCTGTGTCACCGAAGAAAGCTTCAACCGCTACCAGCGCTGTTGCTGCGTTGGCAGCTTGGTGCTTTCCGTGAAGTGGCAAGAAAATGTCATCGTATGACTCATTTAGGCCGCTAATTGAGATTAATTGGCCGCCAACAGCCACTGCGCGACTAGCCAATGAATACTCAATACCTTCGCGAGCCACATCAATGCCAACTTCAGCTGCTTTGCGTAGTAGTTCGATTGCGGCCTCAGATTCTTGGCGAGCAAATACGCCAAAACCGCCGGGTTTTAGAATCCCACCTTTGGTCTGAGCAATTTCAGTGAGGGTATTTCCCAAATATTCAGTGTGATCGAGGCCAATCGGTGTGATTACTGAAACCCCAGCTTGAACCACATTTGTAGCATCCCACTCGCCGCCCATACCTACTTCGATAACACCAACATCAATAGGATGTTCAGCAAATGCGGCGAAAGCTAGCGCAGTGATTGCCTCAAAGAAGGAGATGGGATTTTCAAACTTACTATCCATTAAATCAAGGTAGGGCGAAATATCGTTGTATGAGAAAATTAGTTCAGCCGCATTTATTGGCTGACCATTAATACTGATGCGCTCAAGATAACTTTCTAGATGTGGGCTAGTAAAACGGCCAGTGCGCAGACCCATTTCAAAAAGCATCGAATCAATCATTCGCGAAGTACTGGTCTTCCCGTTTGTTCCGCCAATATGAATCGTGGGATAAGTTAATTGTGGCGAACCGAGAATGTCGGTTAGCGCTGCAATTCTTTCTAACGTTGGCGCAATGCGAGTTTCGGGCCAGCGAGCAAGCAGCGCCGCTTCGATTGCATCGATGCGAATCTTTTCTTCAGGAGTCATGCTCATGCAGATGGTAAAGCCGCAAGCGCTGCGGTAATTCGTTCGATCTCGGATTGCGTCTTAACTAAGCGCTCTTTAATTTCAGTGACAACGTCTGCTGGCGCCTTGGCCATGAATCCTTTATTACCTAATTTAACTTGCGCAGTCTGTTGATCATTTTGGACTGTTGCTAAGTCTTTGGTTAGGCGAGCACGTTCTGCCACCAAGTCGACAGTTCCGGATAGATCGAGTTCGCACTTAACTGAACCAATTTCAAAAGAAGCGGTTGGCGTGAATTCTTTAACTTCAAGTTTTAGAACATGGCCCATAGCGCTGGCATAGTTTGCCAATTCACCACTAGTAATTAGGCGACCTGGAATCTTGGCAGTTGCTTTAACGCCTTGGTTATTGCGGAAACGACGCACCTCGGTAATCACAGCCTGCATTTGAGAAACCAAATTTTCGGCAGCTTGATCAAGGTAACTCAAATTAGCTTCTGGCCATTGCGCAATCACTAGTGACTCTCCCCCGGTGAGGGAAACCCAAAGTTCCTCAGTAATGAATGGCATTAGCGGATGCAGCAGGCGCATCAATTGATCGAGCACATGACCTAGTACGCGCTGACTATCGGCAGCGTTGTCAGTTGCAAAAGATTCCTTAGATAGTTCGAGATACCAATCGCAAAGGTCATCCCAAGCAAAGTGGTAGATCAACTCACTAGCTTTCGCGAATTCAAACTTTTCAAATAGCGAATCAGCATCACGAATAGTTTCGGTCAATCGGCTGAGGATCCATTTATCAATTGCGTTAAGTTTCGCAACATCTGGCATCGGCCCATCGACTGTTGCACCGTTCATCATCGCAAATCGGGTTGCATTCCAAAGTTTGGTAGCAAAGTTACGTGAACCGCCGACCCATTCTTCAGCCAAAGCTTGATCTGTACCCGGGTTTGCACCGCGCGCTAACGTAAAGCGCAATGCATCGGCGCCGTATTTATCCATAAACTCAAGTGGGTCAACTACATTGCCGCGACTCTTTGACATCTTCTTACCGAATTGATCGCGTACTAAACCATGCAACATAATCGTTTTAAATGGGGGCACGCCATCCATCGCAAAGGTGCTCATCATCATCATTCGCACAACCCAGAAGAATAAAATGTCATAGCCAGTTACTAGAACTGTTGTTGGATAGAACTTGGCTAAATCAGCAGTTTTCTCGGGCCAACCAAAAGTGGAAAATGCCCATTGCCCAGATGAGAACCAAGTATCTAGAACATCTGAATCTTGTACGTAACCAGCGGGTGCACTTTCGCCCGGACCGACAACAACCATTTCACCATCTGGGCCATACCAAACCGGAATTCGATGACCCCACCAAAGTTGGCGAGAGATGCACCAATCGTGCATGTTATCGACCCAATCAAAGTAGCGTGGCGCTAGCTCTTCAGGTTCAATCTTTACCGCACCACTACGAACCGCATCTGCTGAAGCTTTTGCAAGTGGTGCAACCTTTACGAACCATTGCTTTGATAAACGTGGTTCAACTGTTGTATCGCATCGTGAACAGTGCCCAACTGCGTGAATATAAGGACGCTTTTCAGCGACGATGCGACCTAACTCTTTTAGCTTGGCAACAACAGCAACGCGGGCTTCGAAGCGATCCATGCCATCGAACTCAGTACCGCTACCTTCCATAATGCCGTGCTCGTTCATGATTACTACGAACGGAACATTGTGGCGCATAGCCATTTCAAAGTCGTTTGGATCATGGGCTGCAGTTACCTTCACGGCGCCAGTTCCGAAATCAGGATCAACTAACTCATCAGCAATGATCGGAATCATGCGATTTACCAACGGCAATAAAACTTCAGTACCGATCATGTGCTTGTAACGAGGGTCATCTGGGTGAACCGCAACTGCGCCATCGCCCATCATGGTTTCGGCACGAGTGGTTGCAACAACAATGCTTTGCCCGCCATCGCCATAGCGAACTTGAACAAATTCACCTGCATCATCTTGGTGTTCAACTTCAATATCGGAAAGTGCTGTTAAGCATCGCGGGCACCAATTGATGATTCGCTCAGCACGATAAATTAATTCGGCGTCATACATTTTCTTAAAGAGAGAAAGCACAGAATTGGACATACCTTCATCCATTGTGAACCGCTCGCGTGACCAGTCAACCGAGTCACCCATGCGGCGCATCTGCCCAAGAATCGCGCCACCTGATTCGGCTTTCCATTGCCAAACTTTCTTAACAAATTCTTCGCGGCCGAGGTCGTGACGCGACATTCCTTGAGCAGCTAATTGTTTTTCAACCACGTTCTGTGTCGCAATACCGGCATGGTCCATTCCAGGTAGCCACAAAACTTCGTAGCCTTTCATTCGCTTGATGCGCGCTAAACAATCTTGCAGAGTTTGATCTAGCGCGTGGCCGATATGCAGAATGCCAGTGACATTTGGTGGCGGCAGAACAATCGAAAATGGCTCTTTAGTTGAATTGGCATCAGCGGTGAAATAGCCCGCAGCGATCCATTTTTCGTATAACGGTGCCTCAATATCGGCAGGCGAAAAGGTTGAAGCTAATTCTTTTCCGCGCTGGCTCATGGGGAGCAGTCTAGATTATGCGCTCTTCTCTTCTGAACGCTTTTCGCCTCGGGCAGCCCGCTTTGGAATATCGCCCGTGCGCTGCACAAAAGTAGGTGTGACGCCGTCGGTGATTGATTCAGCAGTAACAACTACTTTGGCAATATCGCTACGGCTAGGAACTTCGTACATAACCGCTAGCAGCACACTTTCCATGATCGCACGAAGGCCACGAGCACCAGTGCCACGAAGTAGCGCTAAATCAGCGATGGCATCAAGGGATTCAGGAGTGAATTCAAGTTCGACTGAATCAAGTTCAAATAACTTGGCATATTGCTTTACGAGAGCATTCTTTGGTTCGGTCAGAATCTGCATTAGCGCTTCCTTATCAAGATTCTCAACGCTAGTTAGTACCGGTAAGCGACCAATGAATTCTGGGATCATGCCGAACTTGAGTAGATCTTCGGGCATGACATCAGCGAATATATCTTTACGGTTCTTATCTTCAGCAGTTTGTAGCGTCGCGTTAAAACCCACGCCAGCTTTTCCGGCACGAGCTTCAATGATCTTATCGAGACCAGCGAATGCGCCGCCCACAATGAACAAAACGTTTGTGGTATCAATTTGAATAAATTCTTGATGTGGGTGCTTACGACCACCTTGTGGTGGAACCGAAGCCACTGTTCCTTCGAGAATCTTCAGTAGCGCCTGTTGCACACCTTCACCAGATACATCGCGAGTGATCGATGGGTTTTCAGATTTACGAGCAACCTTATCGATTTCATCGATGTAGATGATTCCGGTTTCAGCTTTCTTAACATCATAATCAGCTGCTTGTAAAAGCTTAAGCAAAATGTTTTCAACATCTTCGCCCACGTAACCGGCTTCAGTTAGAGCAGTCGCATCGGCAATCGCAAATGGCACATTAAGCATGCGAGCTAAAGTTTGTGCCATTAAAGTCTTACCGCAACCGGTTGGGCCAAGTAATAAAATATTGCTCTTAGCTAGTTCGATGCCATCTTCGCGCTTTGAATCCCCTGACTGCACTCGCTTGTAATGGTTATAAACAGCAACTGATAAAGATTTCTTTGCGCGGTCTTGGCCAATTACATATTGATCTAGAAAATCAAAGATCTCTTGTGGCTTTGGAAGTTCGGTTAAACCAAGGGCTGCAGTTTCAGAAAGTTCTTCAACAATGATTTCGTTACAAAGATCGATACATTCGTCGCAGATGTAAACGCCTGGTCCGGCGATCAATTTCTTAACTTGCTTCTGGGTCTTTCCGCAGAAAGAGCACTTGAGCAGGTCGCTGGTTTCGCCGATGCGAGTCATGATTCTCCTTTAGCAGGGGCGGGGAATTCCCCTTGCTGATGACTGAATACTATTTTCTGTAGGTAATTTGCGCTCGACTTTTCGCGCTTAATCTTGTTCGCTCTGAGAGATAATTAATCAAGGCGATACTTGATTGGGTGGCATCTTCATATCGCGCACACCGGGAATTCGCATGACCGATAGCCCCATCAGAATATGGAAAATCGAAGCGCCGATTAATAAATTTCGCTCACCAAAATAATCGGCAGCTGGGCCAACAAGGGCCATGCCAAGTGGCATTAGGGCAGTTGAACCCATGTGGTCAATTGAGAAAACTCGACCCTGTAAATGTGGTGGAACTTCGCGTTGCACGGCCGTTGACCACCATGCCTCCCACGGCCCAACCGAAAGTCCTGCAATTAAATAAGCAACCACAATCACAGTGCCAGATACCGGAAATGCCAATGCCAGTGGAGCGACGATCACAATCATCCAGACCAAGATTGAAACTTGGCCTTCATGCTTAACTTTTACTTTCACGCAAATAATTGCTGAAATAATGCTACCTACTGAAAATGCTGCTGCCGATAAAGCAAACGGTGTATTCGAATCAAATTCACGCTTTGTGATGATCGGCAACAAAACCGTTTCGGCCGCCAGAACTACCATTAATTGGAATGAAACCATAAAAATCATGGCCCCGATCCAGGGAATTTCAATAACGGTGCGTAGTCCCTCGCGCAATTCAGTTAGAAATGATTCCCGTTCTTTAGGTTCGCTCTTGATCTCTTCCTTAATTTGATTCAAATAATATGTTCCGAGTGCGAAAGTAAATGCAGTTATCAAGAAGGTTAAGCGCCCACCAATTAGATATACCGATACTCCCCCGATGCCGGGGCCAATAATCGTTGAGGTACGAACCACAATGTTGCGAGCAACATTTGCTGCTGCCAATTTTTCATCAGGCACCAAGCTAGGCATGATCGCACCAGCTGCAGCTGCACCAAAAGCATCACCAACGCCAACTAGAAATACTGCTAGACCTAGGAAAATATGTGGCATTGATGGCCCAGATAAGAAGACCATTGAAAAAACAATTACTGCTCGCCCTAAATCAGCCGCTATCATTACTTGTTTGCGTGGCAAACGATCAGTCCAGACGCCGGCAAAAGGTGCACCGATAACTGCAGCCAAAACACGCGAACCTAAAATTAATCCAAGAGTTGTTGCATTTCCACCTTGATCAATAATGGTAACTGCTAGTGCAATTGGAAAAGCTGATGCACCCAAAACAAAGATTGTCGTGGAAACCCAAAAGAGGCGGTATCCCGGATATGACCAAAGGGATCCCGCCTCAGTTAGTTTTGCAATCCTCGCCTTAAGCACATTGCCTAACCTATTACATGCGCTTGCAATAAACTTACTTACTTACGCTTGTGGTTTTGCTTTACGACTCTCGAGAACTTGGTCGATTAGACCGTACTCAACAGCTTCGGCAGCAGTAAGAATCTTGTCGCGCTCAACATCGGCAGTTACTTCGGCAACAGACTTATTTGAGTGACGTGAGATTAATTCTTCTTGCATTAAGCGAATTCGCATAATTTCTGCCGCCTGAATTTCGATATCAGACGCTTGTGCGTAGTCACCTTGCGCAAATGGCTGGTGAATCAAAATACGTGAGTGCTCGAGTGCATAACGCTTGCCTTTAGCACCTGCAGCAAGAATAACTGCCGCAGCCGAAGATGCTTGACCTAAACAAATTGTCATTACATCTGGACGAACGAATTGCATGGTGTCATAAATTGCAGTTAGCGCAGTAAAAGAGCCACCTGGTGAGTTGATGTAGATCATGATGTCGCGATCAGGATCCATTGACTCAAGGGTTAACAATTGAGCCATTACATCGTTTGCAACCGTGTCATCAATTGGTTGACCCAAGAAAATGATGCGCTCTTCGAATAACTTTGTGTAAGGATCTAATCGCTTGTAACCATATGCGGTCTTTTCTTCAATTGTAGGAAGAACGTAGCGACTAGTGATCTCGTTTACTCGGTTGATGTTCATGCTGTTCCTCCGCTACCTGAAACTTGACCAGCTGATCGAACTACTTGATCAACGAAGCCATATTCCTTAGCTTCATCTGCTGTAAACCAATTGTCACGATCTGAATCGATAGTGATCTGCTCAACGGTTTGACCCGTGTGCTTAGCAATGATTTCGGCCATAATCTTTTTAGTTGCAGCCATTTGTTCAGCTTGAATACGAATATCTGTTGCAGTACCACCGATTCCGCCAAGCGGTTGGTGCATCAAGATGCGTGAGTGTGGAAGGGCATAACGCTTTCCAGCTGCACCCGCTGTTAACAAGAACTGACCCATTGAAGCTGCGATTCCCATTCCAACTGTTGCAATGTCATTCTTTACATATTGCATGGTGTCGTAGATCGCCATACCAGCAGTTACTGAACCACCAGGTGAGTTGATGTATAGGTAAATATCTTTTTCGGCATCTTCGGCAGCAAGTAATAAAATCTGCGCACAAATTGCATTGGCCATCTCGTCGCGAACTTCGCCGGTTAAGAAAATAATTCGTTCGCGTAACAAGCGTGTATAAACCTGATCGTCTAGCGCACCTGGACTTGCGTGCGAAGAGCGAGCAGTAATCTCGCTAGTTTGCGGGTTTTGTAAATCCACTGACAGCCTCCTGTTTATTGCGTGTATTGACCTTAACAATTTAACGCGCCAAATGCTTCCCTAATTCGGACAAATCATGCGCAGATTGGCCCTGTTCGCTTACAGCAGAGCGATTATTCAGCAGCCTCTTCTGAAATCGCTTCGCCAGCCTGCGGACGAAGTGCTTCGAGATCGATGGTGTTGCCAGATGTGTCCTTGATTGTGATGCGACCTAATACGCCAGCAAGTGCCTTCGAGCGAGCAACTTCAGCTACCAATGTGGCGATCTGACCTTGCTTTTGAAGTTCTTGGGCGAATTGCTCTGGTGCCATTCCGTAACGTTGTGATTGGCGAACTAAATATTCAGTTAATTCCATCTCGTTAACTTCTACAGATTCAGCCTTGACGATTGAATCAAGCAAGAAATCAGACTTAATTGAGGTGCGAACTTCTAGATCAACTTCAGCGCGGTGTGCAGAATCTTCTAGGCGACCTTCTGGCTCAAGATGAGCATTTACTTCATCTTCAACTAGCTTATCTGGAACCGGAATATCAAGATCCGTAATTAACTTCTCAAGAAGTAGATCGCGAGCCTGTGCGCCTTGTTCCATCTTCTTTAAACGCACAAGACGAGTAGCCGTATCTGCCTTTAGTTCAGCCAAAGTATCAAATTCGCTAGCCAACTTTGCGAATGAATCATCAATCTCAGGAAGGATGCGCTCTTTAACAACTTTAACCGCAACATCAACATCACCAGTTTCGCCTTCGGCTTGACCAACTAGTTGAGTATTAAAGGTCTTGGTATCGCCAGCAACTAAGCCAACCAGTGTGGCATCAAGGCCATCGATCATGCGGTTTGAACCAACTTCGTAAGAAATATCAGATGCTTTCCCGCCATCAATTTCTTCGCCGTTAATCTTTGCTAATAAATCAATTGTTACAAAGTCGCCATCTTTAGCTGCGCGCTCAACTGTTGTAAGAGTTCCGAAACGCTTTGCAAGTTCATCGATCTGATCTTGAATATCTGAATCAGTAACAACTGCATCTGGAACTTCAATTGTGATCTTTGAGAAATCAGGAAGTGTAACTTCAGGGCGCACATCTACTTCAACAGTGAAGTGCAATTTTTCGTGATCAACAAATTCTTTGATATCTACTTCTGGGCGACCAACAACTAGAACCGTATGTTCGCGTGCAGCTTTGCCATAAAACTCTGGGAGAGCTGAGTTGATTGCTTCATCAATTACAGTGCCACGACCAACACGTTGATCGATCATTGCTGCCGGAACTTTTCCTTTACGGAAACCAGGAATGTTTACTTGTGTTGCAACTTTCTTATAAGCAGCGTCAACATGATCTTTTAATTCTGCGAACTCGACTTCGATATCTAGCCGTACTCGGGTAGGTGAAAGTGTCTCGACCGAGCTCTTCACAGATTGCTCCTTATAGAAATTGGTGACTGTTACTTAAGTACTTCTGGTCGGGGCGGGGAGATTCGAACTCCCGATCTCCTGCTCCCAAAGCAGGCGCGCTAGCCACTACGCTACGCCCCGAGGCGTAAGTCGGAAGTCTAGAGGAATTTTTGTGCTCTGATTACCGAGCCGATACCCTAAGCCCCTACGCTAGCGGTCTCACCGCATGCGGGTGTAGCTCAATGGTAGAGCCCCAGCCTTCCAAGCTGGCCATGCCGGTTCGATCCCGGTCACCCGCTCCAAGTTTTACGCTTAATTTGTGAAGCTTTCTTCGCGTATTTATTCCTCTTTCATGCGATGGATCCGACCATTACAAAGGCAGCTTTACCAATAAGACTCATTGGGTACGAACCGGTTACACCAGCTCCATCTGAAACTCGGAGCACAAAAGTTGTCAAAGTCGCTCCTACTGTTATTACCCCTTGCAAGATGAAGCTATACGTGTGACTAGATGAAATTCCATTGTAAACATTTGCTTCAGAAACCGATTGATCCATTACAAAATAAGATGGCGTAGAACTTGGAATCAATTCTGCAGAAAAATAACCAGAAAGTTTTGATGAGACGCCATGCACTGAAATGCTTACAAAATAAGTTTTT
>Ga0209088_10000936_pt1 | contig 19666 bp, 21 predicted proteins | sample S_140625_EF_Meta_FD_187324 | JGI IMG/M metagenome (GOLD analysis project Ga0209088, IMG submission 187324) | Freshwater microbial communities from Lake Simoncouche, Canada to study carbon cycling - S_140625_EF_MetaG (SPAdes) (version 2) | ecosystem: Environmental > Aquatic > Freshwater > Lake ... | reverse complement strand
ACACAGCGGCTAGAACCGGCCGCGGCGCGCTCTTTTTGACGATGCCGCAAAAGTGAATCATCGCCTCGTTTTTTACATGTTCATAATGTTCAGACCAGTCGATGAAATGAACGTGGTCTCCCGGGTTTTTAAGCGACCCGACATCGGCCTTCAGCGTCTGCAGGCGCGTCGGGGGTTCCGCGGTTTGCAGCGTCACGACGGGATCTTTCCATGCGGCACGGAGCTCTTTGTCGCTCTGGTATTTCTCCGTTAGCCGCTTGCGGAACGATGCCATCATCGGTCGGGAGAAGTCCTGATGACCGAAGGTGTCGTTGTGATAACTGCCGAAGGGGTGCCACTCCCCGCAAGTGCCATACGCCGTCATGAAGGCGAAAAAACGGCCGGGATGCCTTTCCCAGCAGCGTTGCACATAGGAGGAAAGCAGCCCGCCGATGTCCTGCTTCCACGCTTCGGAGGCCAAGGACGGGTTGGTTATGCCGTGGTAGGTTTTGGTTTCATATTTCCAAAGGGGTTGGTGTTCATTTGGAAAGCAAGGAATGAATGGAACATGACCCCGGAATCCTATCCTCTCTTCGGGATGTTTCTCATCCCACCAGGGAGGCGTGGTTAGAAAGGCTTGGGGCAAGAACAGGGCGTCGGGGGCCGCCGCCGCAAGTCGATCGTGGAGTTCGTCGAAAAGGGTCCAATCATACCCGTCCGGATGGTAAGCCACGGAGAGGGGCGCAAGGAAGTGGAACATCCGGATGCCGCTTCGATAGCTGGAGCGGACCGCCTCCTCCCACGGGCGATCTTCGTAGGCATCGATCCCGTGTATGAGCCCGAAGAAAGGCCGATCCCCAACGAACATGGAGGGGGCTCCCTGAAAGAGATCGCGTCGGACACCGTGCATGGCGACTTCTGCTGGCGTTGGAACGTGCATTTAAATACTTTTATTGGTCATGGTTTACTCCGACTATTTCCAGTCGGTTTCAGAATTCCGAGACGATCGCGCTTAGAATAGCTGCCCGCCGAAGGGCCGGCTAAGCCGGCACACGAGTGGGAGCGCACCACGCTTACTTTCCTAAATCTATCCTTAAGGACTCGAGCTTTAGCGTTCCCGCACCCCCAGCGTCAGCCAGGATGATAAAAAACTCACTTTCTCCGGGAGGAACTTCAAGTTCGATCTGTTCCGGATACCTGCCAAAAGCTGATGATGTTTCTGGGATGTGGGCTGTGTTCTTAGCAGCCGGGTTGATCAAACCCAAGGAAGGATCCAGATATGTGCAAGGAGTGACCGCGAGATAGCAGCCAGATGCTTGCTGCGATGGCGTCCCGATGAACACTGTGTTTGCTATGATGCGACAAGGCCGTGCAACACCGTTCTCAAAGCGGAACTTCCAGACTGCATAACCCTGGAAGTGATTTGTTGCAGAACCCACCACCAGTCCTAAGGGATCTGTGCTGACATCGGCTTTGCTTCGGTCAATTTCTGCGCCATAGTATCCAAGAACCGCAAACAACTGTTTTCCAAGAGAGACTGAATCAAGAGCCACTTTGAGACTTTTTGTGTCCTTTGGAATAAGAATTCCTGCTGTTTCATGGACGAATGTTTGCGTGGGGGCCTCTGCAATTGTGGGCGCCTCGGACGAGAAGACTTTCGCCACGATCATGAGGGAGAGCCCCAGAACAAGTCGAGCCGGGTGATTTGCGTGTTTCATGGAATATCTGGATCCGTGGATTATCACTACTTTCCGGGGCCAAGAACCAAGGCAATTGCCTCCCCTGGCTTGTCGGGGTCGGGACGGAACATTGCTACATGGCCATCGGCATAAAGAATATTACAGCCTCCACTATGAGTTCTGGCAAGATAAGGTTCAACATTATCTGCCGTGAATAAGGACCTGGTAAGTCCTTCTTTGGCGCAGGCATAAAGCATTCTCGACGACGGTTGTTCTATTGCTCCGACAGTCGTTGCGACATTCACCCTGTTGCTAGGCCATTCGGTGAGCGGTCCATACATGTTACCGTTCTGATCATAAGCGCCTCCGATTAAGGCATTCGGGATATACGACAAAGCGCTGTATTGTTTCTGATGAAAGGGAATCCCTTTATCCAAGGGGCAAAATGCCACCGAATTCACGAGCGCATCGAGGTGCCCCTCAGGGGCCGACGAAAAGCCCAGATAGGGGTAAAGACTTTTTGTCCAATAATCCTGATACCAAGGACCTTTTCCGGTAGAGGCGGGAGGGAGTCGCCCGCCGTTATCGGCAATGTAGGAGGACCAGGCGCTACTAATACTTCGAAGATTTGAGGTGCATTTTGCCTGAAGGCCTTTAGCTCGCATCTTCTGAACGGCCGGGAAAAGCAGTCCCGCAAGCAGTAATATGAAGGCAACCACGGCCAGCAACTCAATGAGTGTAAATGCACGCCGGACTCCTGAACGTTTTTGTATCATCGGTTTCACTTTTTGATAACCACGTGCCCGAAAGCTTCAGGTTGGTGGTAACCCGTGCCTGAGAGTCCAACCCAGTCCCAGTTCGATGCACTACTGGCAATATTCAGGGTGAGAGTTTTGTCCTTGGAATATCCGAGACTTTTCTCAAGCGTCTTCCACGGAATAAAGACAAGATAATCTGCGCTTTCAACGCCAGCGGAGACTTTGGTGGTAAAATCTGCGGTAAAATTCGGGTCCCGGCTGACCTCCCGTGACAGGTCAACCATTGTATCGGAAACGCAGTTGGCCGTATTGACAGCTAATTGAAGATACTTGTCCGGTTGGTCTGCAGTCCCAATGAATATCTCGATCGAGGGGTCCTTCCAGACATCACCGTCGCGTTGAAGGACTTTTGACTCCGCCCCCTTGCGGAAGCGTGTGCTGACCTTCATAACCAAGCCGTCCTTCGTCGCGCAGATTGCAGCAGTGTCAGGTCGGTTGGAGGACACCCATGAGTCGAGCAAGTCCGCGCTGAAGGTCTCGGCGAAATCAGAGCCTTCGCCGTGAACGGAAAGCGATACTTCCGGTCGTTCGCCACCAGTTTTCAGTTTTTCCTTGGTTCGCCTGACAACATCGTTCGGAGAAAGAAGGGGAAGCTGACCTAAACCGGGCGCGCTCACGCGCAGAAATGCGGTGCCGATGGCATCGAGTGCACAACTCCAGACTCCGGACTCTTTCTCTTTCAACGAGGAACAGCCGCGAGCAGAGATCAAGGAAATCCTGGCATCTGCTATCGGAGATCCCCTTAAGTCGATCTGAACTATCTGCGCCTGCGCTCCGGAATTTACAACAATCAGTGCAGCGGACGTTTGGTCCGCTGTTACCGCAAGCCTCCAGTGAAGGTTCTTTGGTGGTGCCGTTGTCAGATGCAAAGACTGAGTATCGACTTCAGGGCCTGTGAGCTCAGGAGCTAGGGATGCGTTGGTTTCCATGAACTGCCCAAGAGCTTTCCATTGCTCGGGATACAGATCTGCGACCGAAGTTTTACTCGACATGATGGGAGCCGGCCATTCGTAGAACCAAAAACCCCGCGCGTTGCGTGTGAGAGCAATGGATGCCATCGCCCAAACTTCATCGGACGTCGGAAAACGTGCATTGAGGCGACCGTAACCACCCCAGGAGAAAAACTGTGGAACAAAGATGAATGGCCGACCAGCAGCCGCAACCCTGAGCCGGTCAAGCGAGCCCCCGATATCACTAATCCTGCCGCCGGGGATCGGATAGATGTCGGCTCCGGCGACATCGGGAATTCCGAGAATGTGAGGATTTCCCACATCATTCGGACAAACATTGATAAAAGTAGGGTGGTAGGGATCCAAACGTTTGACCAGCGTGTTCAGACGGCGTAATTCCCGGACGCTGACTCCCACATTAGAAGGCTCATCGCAAAGGTAATGAATAAACGGATACTCGGCCCCTTGAATTCTCTTTAATTTTGCGGCTACGGCATCGTAGCTTTTCCAGAGTGCATGATAGCTGATGATGACAGCATAATCGCGACGAGGGTCGCTGGGCTCGGGTGCCTGCCAGGCCGTATTTACAGGTGACGAGGCAACGACGGGATTGTTTGCTGCAAAGTGAAATAACGTTTGCGAAAAGAATGGCTTTCCCTTCCAAAGAGGATTTCCCCGTAAATCAGTCACTGGAGGAAGAGGGTCGGGCAGATCAGGAAATCCATAATGTTTGGCAACAAGGTCCGCAAATTCTTCGTCACTGATATCAGGCTTGTCAAAAAGGAGCTGCTGCGCAAACCCCTTCAAAGGCTTCAGCTGGGGGATGCGACTAAGATCGTCTGGGAAGCATTGATCGGGTCGAACGCTTCCCTCTGGCATTAGGATCAACTCATCCCACATCGCGGCGTTCGCTGGCGTGGTCTGCATTTCGATGGAGGTTTTTCCTGGCTCAATGCTGCAGAGTTTTGTCCAGCCGTTTGAAACTGGCTTCACCATAAGTTTCTCTTGATGAATCCGCGCCTCTGCGACGACATCGTCCGGTTTTCTGGCAAGAACCCACAGCTCATATCTTGGCGCCGTGGACGGAACCTCAAAGTCGAGTTGCGGATCCCGCCAAGTTGCCATCTGTCCGATGAATTCGGGAGACTTTTCGGGGTTCAAACCTCCTGCGGTGCCAAGTTCGACGCGAAGAGCATTATTCGGGACCCTCTTCTGGGAAGCGGCCTGATTTTCCTGATTCTGACTCGCGCTCCCGAAGATCTTCAGCGAACCCAAGCTCGAAAGTGGTGCGTTGGAGAGGATGAATAGCTTGAGGAACCGCGCCTCCTTGTTCAAGGAATCTGCCAGGATGCCCGGCGGTTGGCTTGCTTTTTGTGCCTCAAACAGCCCGAAAGACTGATCCCATGTCTGATCTGGCAAGCGGTTCGACCCATAAATGCGCATGCTGGACAGGGTGTTGTCATGTCCTGCAGGTTCACCTTGCTGCACCTCAATCCGCTCAATGGTGAACACCCTTCCCAGGTCAACCACGATCTCAAACTCCTTCGACTGCTCACCCCAAAAATGGGTGGTGAGGCTGTTGGTGGAATCGGGTTTCGCGTTCAGGAGGCGCCTGGCCACATCGGGCGCAAAGGTCTTCACTTCAACCCATGTCGGTGCGCTAGCGCTGACCTTGCGATCTGTTCCTGGAATGGTCTGACCATCATACATGAGTGCCATGACCTTTACGTTGAGAGTGGCATTCGTGGTGAGATCCTCCATTGCTAAAAGAGCCGGTGATGCGATCACACTCAGCAGCATGATCAGGAAAGTTGCTTGTTTTCGCCTGATAAGGATTTTTGCACCGAATGAGAAAAGAGCAAAGAGCTTACTGGAGGCACTTGCGACTCTCTGCCGCACTACAGGCACTCCCTGCACATTGAGATTCTGGTGATACATTGGTATGTGAACTGAGCGTCTTGCCGAGCAGCATGTGACCCACTCCCAAGGCTGATTCGGATTCGGCGCTGCGCAGATCAAACCCGTGGGCGGAATCGGACTTTCCGGGCCTGTCTGTCGTTAAAAATTGTCGTAATGTTTTTTAACCCGATGGATCTGGCATCTGGACATTGCAGATTCCAATCATTGCAGTCGCAGAGTGTCTGCTAGGACGCCCTTCTTTTGTAGCGGGAGAGGGCTAGGATTGAGAATCCTATTCCGATCATCGCGGACGTGGATGGTTCCGGGATAGCCGTAATGTTTGTTTGGAGAGAATTCAGATCGACTATACCACTGGATGAGCCCATCTTCGCAAAAACAACAAAAAACGTCGAGAGACCGGTCGGCACGTTCACACTCCATGTTTCTGTAATTCCGCTTATATAGCTGGTTGAAGTTGAAGCCAAACCGACCTTCGTAAAGTCGGCTTGATTAAAGTTTAGCAGCCCGCTAGTTGGAACAAACGTTTGGCCCACACCGAGGAAAGCACCGACTTTCTGAGTGCTCGGAGTCCCGTAGAAAGAAATATTTGCGCTGATAGTGCCGCCAGTGGTTGTCTGGCCGTCTAACAGTGTAAACTTCCAGGCAAAGGCGCCGTCTCGGGAGTCGCCCGGTCCGACACGCAGCTTGCCTGACGACCAACCGACGCCAGCCTTCCCTGCTGTGGGGGTGTAACCCACAAGAGAGTGGATGTTCATAGCGGCTGTGTCTGCAGTTGACTCGTTGAGAGTCCATGAAGTAGCGGATATTGACAACGGAATATTCATGCTATTGTCCGTTGTAGTGAAGGTTGCGTTCTGTGAAGCAGCGGTGACGAGTGTCGATGCGCAAAGTGACGACAACGACAGGGCAAAGAACGCAAAGGTGCTAATAATGGTAATGGGTTTGGTTTTCATTAACATGATAGTGGATTTGATTTTCATAATTAAACCTTAAGCGAAGACCGGAGTAAAATCAAATAGAAAATTGCTGGACAGTTGACTTGGTTCGCTTAATCTCCCCGAGCATGAACATTCGTGAGATTGCCGAGTCAACGGGATACTCAAAGTCCGCCGTATCTCTGGCGTTGCGCGGGAGCTCGCGCGTGAGTGAGGCGGCACGCCAAAGGATTTTGGAAGCAGCGAAGGCTATGGGTTATCGCCCGTCCCCCCACATGCGCCAGCTCATGACGGAGATCAGGCGGAGCCCTGCCGCCCGCAAGACGCTGAGAGTGGCATTTTTCAACAACTGGGATCATCCGTTTCTCAGCGGCCCTGAGGAACCTTTGAGAGGATTTTTTGAGGGAGCGCGCGACACGGCCTTGGCTCTTGGCTACGAGTGGAGAGAAGTGATGACTCGGGAATCCTCCGAGCAGACTGCGCTCCTGGACCGCCGACTCTCCTTTGAAAATCTTGATGGTGGGTTGGTTTTCCCTTCCAAATCGTCGACATTTTTCCCGATGTTTCAAAGTTTCCAAGCCCCACTTGTGGATGTGGGACTAATTACTGCGAGTGCGAGGATGCAGGTTTTGGCTGATCATTATGGAAACACAGGAGTGGCGATCTCGCGGCTTGTGGAAGTTGGGTGCCGCCGGATTGGAATGGCGCTGGGTTCTCAGATGCTTGCAGGAAAATCTTTTCGATTTGTCGGAGCCTTCTCCTCGATCATGAGGGATTTTGGTTTACCCCTGTTGAAACCGCTCAATCTTGCTCACCCGACTGGTGAATCCGACGCCATCGCTGACTACGTCGTGCGGAATGATTTTGATGGCTTGATCATTGGCCCACGTTTTGATGTGCCAGCCATTCACCAGCGTTTGTTGAGCTACGGTCGAAAAAATGTCCGAATTGTCGGCTGCGCGGGATCCTACGCGGACCATAACGAGGCGGGCGTTCCAGGAATTGAAGAGGGTTGGGCACGCATTGGCTCCCTCGGCATGCATCATCTGTCCCGGATTATTGAAAACCCCGCCGGTGCGCTGATCGAGCAGGGGGAGCTCATCCTGGTTCCGGGAAAATGGTCCAACGGTCGCGGAGCGCTTAAACTTCCTGCGAGGAGGTCTGAGTCTTCGGGTGGTGGTAGGCCTCGCGAATGATGTCGATGTTCTTCCAGTTGGCCGCGCAGGCGGGCGTGTAGTCGGGGCTTGGCAATGTCGTCAGCGGGTCGGCTTGGGCAAAGCCGTAGAGGCCGAGCTTTCCGACATCGAGTTTTTTCCAGATTGAGGCGTCGTGATCTTTCCAGCCGCAGAGGTTCTGGATGATCTTCGTGTGGGGGCCGATCTGAGCCTCCAACCAGTTTAGCAGCTCAATTTTGGGGTCTTCATTCAACACCCAATCCACCTCACGCAATAGCCGGTGCCCGTTCCAGAGCGGATCGTTGGCCTCGGTGAACGGATGATTCGTCCAGATGATGGCTTTGCGGGTGGATTCGACCGTCTCCCGGATGCGCACCCAGGCGCGTTCGAGAAGCCGGCGATCGAACTCCAAGGCCTCCGGCGAATTCATCGGCAACTGGTCCGGCATGGGACTTCCCATCAACTCACGGAACAGTCCCTTCTCGCATTCCAGCCAAATTTTCCGCTGTGGGCGGTTGAACCAATCGATCATGAACCCGTCCACGTCGGTCTGCTCAAGGGCATCGCGCACCGAGCGGCAGAAGTAGTCGAGGTAGTCATCCGTGAAGACGATTCGCCAGGTGGTGCTGTCAGCCTCGGCGTGGAACTGCTCCGGGTGGCGGGCTTCCCAGACCGGGTTGGCACCAAGGCAGAAGTAACCCATAACCCGCATCCCCTCGCTGTGGGCCAGCCCGGTCATCTCTTGAAGGAAGTCGTGCTTCAACCCCGGGAGGACCGGTGCCACGCGGCTGCCTGCATACCAAGCGTAGCCGTTGTAGGAGACACAAAAGGTCTGAACAACGTTCGCGCCAAGGTCCTTCAACCAGCGCAGGTGCTCGACAGGGTCCGCTTCGGCAAACATCCCCGGAAAAGCCGGGCCCTTCGTATCCCAGTTAAAATCAATGCAGAAGGCTTTGGTGCTCATATTCAGCAGAGAACCACATTACACGACCGAAAAGCCAACGCCTTTCTTGCAGATGCCCTCATTGACGCAATGCGCCAGATGCGATGCCCCTTGTAATGCAGTTTTCTCATTCACATGCCAGCGCATGATTGTCGGGCTCAGAAGCAGATTTGCCTCTGCGACCCAAGATGATCGATGCCAAGCTCCACGATATCGCCCGGGCGGAGGTATTGCGGCGGGTTGAAGCCCAGACCGACTCCTGCGGGCGTGCCGGTGGAAATGACATCGCCTGGCAGCAGGGTCATGAACCCGCTCAGGTAGGAAACGAGAACGGGAATTTTGAAAACAAGGTTGCCCGTGTTTCCATTCTGCTTCTTCTCGCCATTCACGCTCAGCCAAAGCCGCAGGCGGTCCGGATCGGGAATTTCATCGCGGGTGGCCAACCACGGACCGAATGGCGCGAAGGTATCCGCGCTCTTGCCTTTCACCCACTGTCCGCCCCGCTCAAGTTGCCAAGCGCGCTCGCTGTAATCGTTGTGCAGCATGTAGCCGGCAACGTGTTCCATGGCCTGGGCCTCTGAAACGGACCGCGCCGTCCGGCCGATAACCACCGCCAATTCGACTTCCCAGTCGGTCTTCTCCGACCCTTGGGGAATCTGCAAGCCATCGTTCGGGCCGGTCATGGCCGTGGTTGCCTTGAAGAAAACCACCGGCTCCTTGGGGACCTCCATTTTGGACTCCGCGGCATGGTCGGTATAGTTCAGTCCGATACAAATAATCTTGCTTGGTCTGGCGATCGGCGAGCCGAGGCGTGTGTCGGGGTGAATCGCCGGTTCGCGGGCTGCGTTTTCCGCGAGCCATGCCTCCAAGCGATGCAAGCCGCCAGACCCAAAGAACGCTTCGTCGAACCGGGAGACAACCTTGGAGACATCGATCATCCTGCCGTCAGCGAGGATGACACCCGGCTTCTCCGCGCCAAGGTTTCCGTATTGCAAGAGTTTCATATGATTAAAATTGCGTGAATGGGCGAGTGAGATGGGAAGGTTGCTTGTCTCTATCGCAAAAGGGTGAACCCGCCATCGATGTCATAAGCCGATCCCGTGATGAACGCAGCCTCATCCGAGGCAAGAAAGGCAATGAGGGCAGCGACCTCCTCGGGCCGGCCCATGCGGCCGATCGGTTGGCCGGCGGCCAGCTGCGCGAACATCTCTGCTTCCTTCCCCGGGTAGTTCTTGGCGAGGAACCCGTCGACAAAAGGCGTGTGCACGCGGGCCGGACAGACACAGTTGCAGCGGATGCCCTTGTTCACGAAATCGCGTGCCACGGATAGTGTCATGGCCAGAACAGCCCCCTTGGTCATGCTGTAGGCAAAGCGGTCGGCGATCCCGACCTTCGACGCGATCGAGGCAAGATTGACAATGCTTCCCGTGCCAAACCTTTCCATCAGTGCCACGCCAAAGTGGAGGCAATGGTAAGCGCCCAGAATATTCACGCGGTAAAGGCGCTCGATGTCCTCGGGTTGAGCAGCCAAGACGTTGCCCACATGGGCCACACCGGCATTATTGACGAGCACATCTAGGCGCGGCAGGCGAGCGAAGGCCTCCCGGACGGACTCGGTGTCCGCCACGTCGACGGAGAGGACCGTTCCTTTGCCCCCGGCTTCGCCGATAAGCCGCAACGTCTCCTCGCCCGCTTCGCTGGAGATTTCCATCACCACCACCTCGGCACCCTCGGCTGCGAAACGGAGCGCGGTGGCGCGTCCGATACCGGAACCGGCGCCGGTCACCGCGGCAATCTTACCTTCAAATTTCTTATTCATGTGAGTTTGTACAATACGCGTGCATTAGCAGAAAAAATGTTCGCTTGCTCGTCCGCTGAGAGACCGCCCAGCATCTTCCGAGTTAGGGTGCACCACCGTGCCAAGCCCGAGCCCAGATTGACCACCGGCCAGTCCCCGCCCCAGACCAGACGCTCCGGCCCGAAAGATTCCAGCATCGTGTCGACGTAACAGCGCAGGCCGTCCTCTGTCCGCTGCCCTTCGGCGGCATAAGTCGTGAGTCCCGAGATTTTCCCGTGCACGTTTGGCTCAGCAGCCAGAGCGACGACCGCCCTTCGCCAGGCAATGAAACCCTCCCCGTGCGGCGCGGCGTTGTGGGCAATGTCCGGCACTCCGCAGTGATCAAGGATGAACATTGTTCCGGGGCAGGCGCGCACGAGTTCCAAGGCGATCGGAAGTTGCTGCTGGAGAACGCAGAGATCGAAAGTGAGTCCGAACCCGCCAAGGCGTTTCACATTTTCGCGGAAGCGGGAGGTTTGGGAGAGTTCGTCGGGCTGGGTGTGGAGGACGCGGCGAATGCCGGTGAGGCGGGGATGGGCGATCGCCTCGAGGCTCTGCTCGAAATCCGGCGACTCGGGCCGGGCCGCTGCCACAACGGCTTGGATGAGCGAGCCGGGCTGTTCTGAAAGGGCGCAAAAATAGCGGGCCTCGTCGGCGGATTGTTCGCAATCGACCTCCATAAAAACCCCAGCTTGGATTCCGGAGTCGCGCGAGGCGTTTTGGTAATCCGAGAGATCGAATCGTCCAGAGAGGGCGGGTAAATCTTTCGTCCACTCGTAAGTGAAGCGGTCTGGCTCGAGGAGGTGGATATGTGTGTCGATCATGACGATTTCAGATGGGAAGTATCCTGGGTGCAGGCACGGTCGAGGTGCACATACCCGCCATCGACATAAACCAACTGGCCGGTGGTGTGTGAGGATTTCGGCGAGGCGAGGAAGGCGACGGTATCTGCAATTTCCTGAACCGTGGTCGTGCGCCGCTCAAAGGGAATCGTTTTGTTGAGTTGCTCCCGCGCGGCGCCGGCGTCGGGGGCTTTGGCCAGCCAGCGTTCGTAGAGCGGCGTGATGACCTCGGCGGGAATGAGGCAATTCACGCGGATGCCATATTTCGCAAGATCGAGCGCCCATTCGCGGGTGAGGGCGTTCATGGCGCCCTTGCTGGCGGCATATCCGCTGGTGCCGCCCTGGCCGGTGACCGAGCACTTCGAGCCGATGTTGATGATGAACCCGCGCGAGGCGATGAGGTGGTCGAGTGCGTGGTGCACGAGGGCGAAGCAGGGGATGAGGTTTTTCTCGAGGGAGGCGAGGAATTCCGCCGTGCTGTGACGAAGTCCGACCGCATCATTGCCACCGGCGTTGTTTATGATTCCGTCAATTTGGCCATGCGCGGCCACAATGTCCTCAACGGCTTTTTTGAGCGAAGCCTCGTTGGTCATTTCCACGACATAGGACTCCACGCGGTGCCCCTTGGCGGCCTGCTCGTGGATGATATCAGCGGCCTCCTTCGCGTTGCGCCCAAGAATGCACGCAATAGCACCCTCTTCAGCGAGGGTTCGGGTGATTCCGGCGCCAATGCCCTTGGCGCCACCGGTGACGAGGATGACTGTATTGGTGAGTTGAAGGTTCATTGATAGGTGGGGTGGCAGGTGGGACCGATGGGTTCAAAACTTTTGTAGCCGAGGACGAATTCCTGGTGTCCGAGTGCCTCCGAGGCGGTGGGTTGGCCGTTGGCGACGCGGGCGATGAGGCTGTGTATCTCGTCACCCACTTCATCCAAGCCGCCAAGGCCCTCTAAAATCCGTCCCGCATTGATATCCATATCCTCAGGCAGATTCCTAAATGTTTCCGGATTGGCGCAGACTTTGATCACCGGCGAAATGGCAGAGCCAACAACAGAGCCGCGACCAGTCGCAAAAAGGATCACGTGTGAACCACAGGCGATGAGTTCCGCGATCTCGGCATTGTCATTGATGTTTGGAAATCCGAAGCGCACGTCGCCATCCGGCACCACATCAAGCAAGTAAAGCCCGCCCATGCGAGGAATGTCTCCTGGCTTTATGAGGCCAGAAATCGGTGAGGATCCACTCTTGGAATAGGCGCCCATGCTTTTCTCCTCCTGCGTGGTGAGTCCGCCGTCGGCGTTTCCCGGCGCAAAGCTCCCGTGCCCGAGCGTGGCATAGTAGCGCGCGGCCTTGGCCACCGAGTTGGTCAGAATGTGACCGAGTTCCCGAGTTGCCGCGCGGGAGACCATGATGTGTTCGCAGCCGATGAGTTCGCCGGTTTCCTCGAAAATGCAGCAGGCGTTTTCGGACACCAACCTGTCGAAGGCGCGGCCGATTGCAGGATTGGCGGTGATGCCGCTGGTGCCGTCGCTGCCGCCACAGACGGTTCCCACGATGAGTTCATCGATCCTCATGGCGACGCACAGGGTGTGCTCCAAGACTTGAAGCATGCAAGCAAGCTTTTCGCGGCCTGCTTGTATGGTGGATCGGGTGCCACCCTCGTTTTGAATAACAAGAAGTTCCGCCTCCCTGCCGGTTTCGCGGATTGCTTCCAAAAGACCCCGGCGGTTGAATCCTTCGCAGCCGAGCGAAACCAGCAGGACGGCTCCGACATTCGGGTGCGTACAAAGGCTTCGCATCATTCGGAACGAGTATTCGTTCGGGTAGCAGCCGCTGAATCCCATCAAATGGACGCCCTGCTCGCGGAAGGGGAGTTGGATCTCCCGGGCCACATGGTGCGCGCATTCCACGAGGTAGACGATCGAGACAATGTTGCGAATACCTTTGCGTCCATCGGAGCGCAGGTAGGCCTTTGGGGTGAGGATCGAACCGTTCATGCGGTGTGATGGAATTCCCGGCCTTCGTCCAATGTGAATGTCGGTAGGTAGTCGCTTTTCATGTTGTGGAGGTGGATGTGTTCACCGGGCTCGATGGGGGCCGTCGCCGAGCCGATGGGGGCGCCGTATTTCTGAATCTTTTCGCCCGGCGAAATCGCGCAGGCTGCGATCTTGTGTCCCAGTCCAATCGGGGTCTGGAGCGTTCGGTGGATGTCCCCGAGTTCAATTGTCTCACCCGCCTGGAAGTTACGGGTGAGCACCAGGACATTGTCGGTGGGGAACAGTCGGATGGTGGAAAGCATCGGGATTAAAACTTGCGGTGGCGCAGATACGCTTCGACCGGATCGACTCCCTGCAGAATCGCGGTGCGCACTTTGTTTTCTGTTTTCAAGACCTTCTCCACCTTGCCGGTGACCTCATCGATGATTTCTGCGGGAATGATGAGGGCCCCGTCGCGGTCGGCCATCAGATAGTCGCCCGTGCGGATACTCACAGCTCCAATCACAATGGGCTCGCCAAAGCCATCCGGCACCCAGCGGCCGACCACATCGCGCGGCGTGTGGTAGCGGAACCAGACGCGCAGGCCTGTTTCCAGAATGCGCTCGGTATCACGGCAGCCGCCGTCGCAAAGATACCCGCGAACGCCCTTGTAAACAAAGGTCTCTGCTGAGAGTTCCCCCATGTGGGCCAGTGTGTCGTCGTTCGGCTGGCAGACCACCACGCTGTTCGACGGGGCGCGGGAAAGCATCTTCGTCCATTCAAGCAGCGTCGTGTGCCCGTCCACCGTGGAATCCGCATGGCCGCTGATCGTGAAGATCCTTCCGGCCAGCGGACGCATCGGGTCGAGCGGACGAATCGTCCGCGGCAGAATCTGGTCGGGACGCCCCATTGCGCGCAAAACGTCATAAACAGCACCCGTGTAGCACTTCTCCAGACGGTCAGGGTAGCCGTCCTGATAGTCGGGTGAAGGTTCAGTCCGCATGAAAGACTTCCTCCATATCTGCCCACCATTCGTTTTCGCAACGGTTCGCAAGCGGCTCCTGGCATGGCTTGCAGAGCGCCCACCATTCTTGCGTCTTCGGGTCCGCCGCCATCCGGGCAGAGTCTGCTTCAATGTCGGCTCCGATGTACTCCAAATAACTGAAGAGGTAATGGTTTCCGTCGGGAAGTTCGCGGTGGAAGATCGAGTAATTGCGGATGTTGCAGTCCTTGATCCTCTCAAGGATCTCCGGCCAAACCTCCGCATGCAGACGCTTGTATTCTTCAAGTTTCTCGGGACGAAGTCCGATGATAGATCCGTAGCGCTTCATAGTATTTGGGTCACAGGGCAAACTCCTTAACGATTTCGGCTGTGTGTTGTCCGATGGAGGGGGCACCTCTGGACGACTTATAGATCTCGCCGTCAACGCGGATCGGGCAGCGCAGGGTCGCCATCGGGGTGCCGCTCGGACAGTGGAGTTTCGGTGTGGTGACAATAAGGGGGAACACGGATGGACTTTCGTCAGTAAAATGATATTTTGCAAGTGAAACTATGAAACCGCATGTTCCGGACTACTCTGTTCCTGCACTCGACAAGGGGCTGAAAATTCTCGAAGCGCTGAGTGCCAGCTCCACGCCGCAGACGCTGAGTGCCCTTGCGCAGTTGCTAAAACGCAAAAACAACGAGATTTTCCGCATGCTCAATCTTCTGGAACGTCGCCGCTATGTGCTGAGGGACGAGTCGGGCCGCTATCGGCTCTCCCTTCGGATGTATCAGTTGGCACACGCACAGCCGATGGTGGCCCAACTGGTCGAAGTCGCGATGCCGGCCCTGCGCGAACTGAGCCTCGCGACTGGCGAGTCCTGCCACCTGAGCGTTCTGGAGGGGATGGAAATCGTGATCCTCGCGCGCGTGGAGTCCTCCAACCCCGTGCGGCTCGTCGTGGAACTCGGCGGGCGATTCAGCGCCCTGACAACCGTCTCCGGGCGAATGATCTTGTCCCAGAAAGACCACGGAGTTCGGCAAGAAATGCTGGAGTCTGCTCCAGAATTCCGGCAGCTCAAGCCGAGTGCCCGTCAGGCACTCATGGAAAGGATTGAAGGTATCGCCCAGGAAGGATTTTCGGCAGCAAGAGACGAGACCGTCACCGGTGTCGTCGATGCCGCCGTAGCGATCAGCGGATCGTCTCCAGGCATCGATGCTGCGGTTGGCATCGCCGCCTTGACCACTAACAGCCGACGGCGGGACCCTCGGGAGTTTCGGGAGCCGCTCGAAGAGTGCGCAAAGACGCTTCGTGACCGCTTGGGTATACCGTGAAAACACCAGACGCTAATCTATCGCGGGTTGTATCATGTGGAGGCCGCTTCTGCGTCCGGCTCGTCCTTGGGTTCAAACCCAGGCGGATGATAGGAAGTCGAGCCGCCAAGCTTGAGCCATTCCGTGTATAGTCGCCGAAGGAAATAGAGCGAGCAACCAAAGAAGACAAGGGTCCAGAGCGGAACGAAGCGGTAGCAGTAGTCCTTCGTCGGAAACATCTTTGCCAACCAGTCAAACCCGAGCCCGATAAGCAGTCCGCCGACGATGACGGCCAAAGAACGGACCATTGCGTTGGCGGAGGAAAACTGGCCGTAGCGAGACTTGGGAAAAATGCGCATATACATCGGCAGCTCGGCAGCCACGTAAAGGGCCAAAGCGGGCGCCGTGACAGCAGTGATGGCGATGAAAATCCCGTGCGAGACGGTGGGACTGAAATCGAAGAACAAGAACACCAGCCAGAGTGGTTGGATGAGGAGCAGCGCGATGGTCGCCCACATCAACACCCGCAAGGGATGCGATCGGTCCGAGATGATTCCGGCGGGATACATCAGCACCGCACTGACGATCGCGGCCGCGGCGGTCGTCTTGCCGAAGAAATCGAGGTCAACCCCGATGGACCGGGCTTGGAGGATGTTGAATCCACCCGCCACCGCGGTCAGCGCGAAGCAGGTATTGGCCAGAAAGAAGAGCCAGTAGAAGCGGATGGAGTAGGACTCCACAAAGAAAGTTTTGATGCCGCTGATCAGGCCCGATCCGCCATCCGCGTGGGCGGGAGGCGGCGGGTATTCGCCCTCCTTGACCTTCCAACACATGAGCAGGAAGGCGGTGGCGTAAAGTCCTGCGGCAATGAGAAACACTTCGGTCATGTGGCTCACCGCGTATTTGAGAAAAAACCAGTTGAAGACCGCTCCCGCGAGAACTCCGACGATCCGGAAAATCGACATGAACCGCGCCAGCACTTCGGCTGGGACCACATCATTGAAGAGATAGTAGTAAACCGAGGCCACTACCATATGAAAGATCTGGAAGCAGAAAACCAGCACGACGACGACGGCCAGAATGACCACGGTCTGGGAGAATCCTCCATTGAGCGCCCCGTGGAGCAAAGCCCCGATCTCTCGCGAAAAGCCGAGCAGCGCGAGAAAAAGCGTGAGCGGAATAGTGGCGACAAAGAGAAACGGAATCCGCCTGCCCCAGCGACTGCGGAACCGGTCACTCCAGAAGCTGGAAGTCGGGTTAATCGTCATATTCAGGATTCCCGGAATCGTCGAGAGGGCCAGGCCAAGAACCCAATTCGGTGCGCCCATCACGTTGAGATTCACCTGCAGCACAGCAGGAGCCGCCGCTTCCATGAGGACAAAGCAGAAATCCCCCCACAGAAGCCATGCAAAAAGGGAAAAAAGCGCGGCTTTAGTATAGGTGAGTGTTCCCACCGAGAACGTCTTCGGACCCGATCCCGCGGTGGGGGAAGGTCCGCTCATTTCAGGGAAGTAGAAAACGGCTTCATCGCTTTACGCTAGTTTCTACCCATCGCTCTCAAAAGACGGATCTTGTTGCAAATAAGACCAACTGGTCGGAGGTCGTTGCAGTGAACTTCCCGGCGTGGAGTGCTCAAGAAGAATAGATCTGGAGCCAAGACATGGAGAGATGTCCGAGGGGAGTTCCAATTTTGAGAGTCGTTGGTTCGGTCGTTTTATCCCAGTGATTTGCTTGCCTATCTAAGAATGAGAAGAGTCCATTCCTGTTGGCGATGAAAAGAGGGTTTTTTGTGAGGTGAGGTTGAGAAAAGTTCAAATGTCATGCCCTCTGCCGAACGGGTGTAGTCGTAGCGGGAAAAGGAGACCAGCCAATCGGACTCAGCCTGAATAGGGGTGTTTTCGCAAATCTCAACGAGGGGGATTTCGGCGAATACCTCCCACCGGTTGTTCGGTCGGTCAATTTGAACCATGCTTTCGACAGGTACGGTGACGAGCGTTGGTCTGAGAGTCTCGTCCGAATTCTCCGTCGCCCGTTTACTCGAAAGCCGCACCTGATATTGCTGATTGTTCGGAGAGATATGAATCTCGTAATAGGCATCCTGCGAAAGCGGTCGGATAAAAATCTCGAATACGTCACCCTTCAAAAAGGCGGGCTCATTAAACTCGGTCACCGGGTTGAAAATGTCACAGTCAGGCAGGGTCGCATGAAGTAGTAAACCACGACCATTCCAGCCTACTCGCACGGTTCCCCCCTCAAGATTCGCGTCAGTCTTCCACGCCTGCCGCATATCAAGGATCGGTTCATTTTTAGGCTGCCGGATTATCCACTCCCTAAGAGTGCAATCGTCGCCATTCTGGCAATGAACCCGATTGGAACTCATGCAATGAGGATTCGACTTTGAGCGACAATCGCCGACATGGTATCAACCCCCGTCTCAATTCGTTCGACAAAGCAAAGCTGGTTGCGGGCTCGGTCGAGGTTATGACCCGGACGTTTTGTTTTGAAATAAATGTCACCCTGCAAGTAATCGGTCAGGAATCGGATGCCGACCTCATAGGTCATGAGCTTTCCGGCAAAAACCAGGTTCTCCCATTCGGCTTCGGTCAGGATATCTCCAGCACCGGCGACGTAACCCTTCACGATTGCTTCGAATACGGGAAGGGACACATGAATCTTCGAAAGATCAGTTTCGTCTTCAGCTGCTGTATTGGTGGCGAAACGAACCAGGTCGCCAAAATCGTAAAGCGATAACCCGGGCATCACCGTATCGAGATCAATCACGCAGATTCCCTTGCCGGTGATATTGTGGATCATCACATTATTGAGCTTGGTATCGTTGTGAGTGATGCGTTCGGGGATCTGTCCCGCTTTGACCAGTTCCAGTAATCGTCCGCATTCGGATTCCCGCTGATAAGCGAACTCGAGCTCAACAAGCACTTTTTTTTTGCGTCCGGCCACATCGGCATCAGCGGCCTTGCGGAGTGCTTCCAACCGCTTGGGTGTGTTATGAAAATCAGGAATCGTCTCATGCAACCGTCTCCCGGGGAGGTGTGCCAGCGATTGCTGGAAGTGTCCGAAGGCACGAGCCGCCTCAAATGCCTGCTGCGGACTTTCCACGGCATCAAAAGTCTGAGCATGTTCGATAAATAAATAAATCCGCCAGTAGTCTCCTTCCAGCGTTTTGTAAAACGGTTTCCCCTCATTAGTTGGCACGAGCGTGAGTGCAATCTGATTATCACCAGCCAGATGCGAAGTAACACGGCTGATATTCTCCATCAGTTGCGGCACATTCTTGAAGATATGGTGGTTGATGCGCTGGAAAATATAGCGTACCTGGGAGCCAGCCTGGTCGTAGCTTACCACGAGCGTGTCGTTGATGTGGCCGTTTCCGTAGGGAAGTGCCGAGAGCAGCCTGCCATGCAGGGGGAAGTTCTCGGCAATGGCAGCAATTGCCTCGCGGTTCAAAACTAAAGGTCGGTTTGCCATGATGGTTTGTTTTGATAGACGCCTTGGTAATACTCAGCGCGCCTGAGTGATGACGCCGATTCAGCATCAAGGAGCACCTTCGCCTGAGGATGGAACTGCAGCAAAGATCCGGGCACTGAGGCCGTCACTGGGCCTTCCACACTTGCCGCCACGGCCTCTGCCTTGGCTTTTCCAAAGGCGAGCAGCAGGCACATCCGGCTTTCCATGATGGTGCCAAGCCCCATCGTGATCACATGGTGCGGCACTTCCTGAGCACCCGTAAAAAACCGAGCGTTATCGCTGCGGGTGCGTTCCGTCAAAGTCTTGATCCGAGTGCGGGAAGCCAGCGAAGAGCCGGGTTCATTGAAACCAAGGTGTCCGTCTGAGCCGAGTCCGAGGATCTGCAGGTCAATCCCACCGGCTTTACGAATCGCTTTTTCATATTCAGTGCAGTGCGCGGGCACATCGGCAACCATACCGTCGGGAATGTGAACACTCTCACGCCTGAGATTCACATGAGAGAAGAAGTTCTCCTCCATGAACTGGTGGTAGGAAGCCGGGTGGGTGGGGTCGAGGTTGACGTACTCGTCCAGGTTGAAGGTGGTTGCCTTACTGAAATCGAGTCCATCCTCCCGATGCATTCGGGCTAGCAGTTGATACAATTTGCAGGGGGTGCTGCCCGTTGCCAGGCCTAGCACTGAGCTGGGCTTTTCTCGGACCTGACGTGCTATCAATCGGGCGGCCACTTCGCTGGCTTCTGCGGCTGTCGGTAAAATAATAATTTCCATGGTGTTTCTTTAGACTCCCAGTTGTCGTTGTAATTTCGTGACAACCTCATCGCGGAACCGTTCG
>Ga0209088_10000935_pt1 | contig 19678 bp, 23 predicted proteins | sample S_140625_EF_Meta_FD_187324 | JGI IMG/M metagenome (GOLD analysis project Ga0209088, IMG submission 187324) | Freshwater microbial communities from Lake Simoncouche, Canada to study carbon cycling - S_140625_EF_MetaG (SPAdes) (version 2) | ecosystem: Environmental > Aquatic > Freshwater > Lake ... | reverse complement strand
TATAAAGTCCCCTTTTGCTTTTACTCCATTAATGGTAAGGCAATTCTTAAGAAGTCTCCAAAACCAAGGTCGCCAAACTGCCGGCGAATTTCCAACGGATTTTCCGAAAGATTTATCCCCGATTTTAATATTATTAAATAATCATTATAATCATTATTTAATATTTTTAATATTTATACTTTTTATTCAAAGTATAGGGGTAGGATTACAAAAGTATCAGGGAAAGTTATTCCAGAATTGATCTTATTCATTTTAAATTTTTATTCAAGTTTTTTATTTTTAGTATACTTTTTTTAAAACACTTTATACTTATACTTTTCTATTCCTACTCTTATACTTTGTAGAATTGTATTAGTACACTGGGGGGAGTATACTAAGAACCCCGAGGGGATACTATCGGCAATAAAGGATTAATTGGATCCAATACAGGTACTGGTCGTAGTAGTAGTTTATCGGGAAAGGTTTTCGTAAGTACGTTACTGCTCTCGAAGAGGTTGCGGTATTCGGTCATTACTTCTGTTAAGAATTCATGTCCATCTTCGGTTCTGTTTGCAACTTCAAGTCTCAATTGAGATGCTATTTTTATACCTAACAGTTTATACCCGTGGTAAGACATCAACGATTGTTCCATTTTCTTATTGATACCCAAAAAGAGTTCTACCGCTGATATAGTAGCACACGCCAGAGACAATACACAATTTACCAGACTTGTGGTCTCCTGAGGTACGTATACAGACAACCCGACCGATAGTACACTGTTGATGGAAGACAACATGATTAATGGAATACGAAACACGACCAATCGACGTTTATTTTTGACGTATTTCTCCTTGTGATATTTTTGATATTGATCAGTATTATCCTGTAGAGACTGAAGTATACGATTGATATCATCCGTCCAACTTGCAAGGGTAGAACCGTCGTCGGACATCTTATATATTTTACAAATAAAATTAATATTTTTTTATTCAGTATTATCATGGAACAGGTTATCAAATCAAACCGACCTAATTTGAAAGAGTCCAGTGTACGGAACTACGCGTCTAACCTAAAAAGTTTATACAGGAGTGTCTTCGGGTCAAATGATTACCTTCTTCGCAGGTTCAACGACACAGCCCCTATATTAGACTTTATTGTTCAACGGCCGTTATCCTCTCAGTTGGCGCTATTGTCTTACCTTTTTGTTCTTACGAATAATCCAGTATACTCGGATGTCATGAAGAGTTTAAAACCTCAAAGAGACAGAGAGATTGAAAAACGTCCCGAAGTAGATGCAGAACATTCAGTCGACAATGTAGAAGTAGTATACACATTTGATAAACTTAAAAAGCGTAGTGATGAGATCTACAAGTCAGGAGACATTACACCAAAAACCCTTCTTGAACTTCAAAATACCATTTTAGTGGCTTTGATGAGCAATATATACATTCCTCCGCGCAGATCGATGGACTACGTGGAGATGCTTCTAAACGATAAACGAGAGGATAAAAATTATATTGATGGTAATTATTTGGTATTTAATGTATACAAGACTGCAAGGACGTACGGACAGCAACGGATCAAGATGCCGGCCGCCTTAAAGAAGTTGATTGATGCGTACCGTATTGTATCCCCTTACGAATACCTTTTTACTGGATTACACGGTAAACAATTACATTCTATTACTCCACGACTTACAGAAATATTCAAACACGCTGTAGGAGTGAACTCGATGCGTAGAAATAGTACGCAACAGTTTGGAGAGTTTGCAGACATTACGCCACGGGTAAAGGCGCACATGAAAGGAATGGGGTCAAGTGTGGCGGTTTTAAATCATTATTGTCGTTAAATTTAAAATATTTTCTGTATACAATTCATGTATACTATCCTTCCGTATACTAAAAAGAAGGCCAAAGAATTAGGGGTTGAAATTACCCCGTCCAAAGATCCAAAAAAAAAGATTGATGTATACGAGAACGGTGAGTTTATATTTAGTATTGGAGCAAATGGAATGGGTGACTATCCTACGTATAAAAAGTTTGACGGTAAGAAGGTAGCGGATTACCATCGTAGACTCTTTCATGCACGAACTCAACACGCTCAAATAGGGTCTAAGATGTGGTATTCTAAACAGCTTCTTTGGTAAAATCCTGATGAAACTGACTCTTCTCGTGTCTGGCCTTGTTTGTTAATTTACCTACTTTACCACAGGCACACGTATACTCTTCTTGGTTTGTTTTAAGACGTTCGGTACGGTGTTCTTCGTACCATTTCTTCTTATATTCTTTCTGTTCTTCTACGATGCTCTCACGATACGCTTTCCGTTCTTCTTTGTGTTCTTGGTAGTATCGTTTAGCGTCAGCGTGCCGATGTTCAATATTTTTTTCGTTATATTCTTTTTTGTATTTTTTGACTCGTTCAGGGCACATGACTGCACGTTTTGTATTCATCGTAGCCTTCATCTCTACAATATATTTGTCCTCTTCTTCACACGCTTGCTGTCTTGTATCACATTCAAATGGTTTGATTGGTGTCATTACGAAGTTATCCCATCCCCCATTGGAGCGGATAAGTTCGTATACTTTTTTTATATTTGCTTTTGAATGAAAATGATGGTCGCATTTACGTTTAACGTAGTTTTGCGTACTTCCAATGTACACAAGTTCAGGGTTCGTTTTGCACACGATCGAGTAGATGATGACAATCATTATACTTTAATAGATGTAGAAACTTCTGAATCAATTTTTTTCTGTATTACGTTTATTTTTTCACTATTCCGGTCTCCACGTCGATGGTAAACTTGTCAAGGTACACGGTGAAGACCATGAGGTTGATGGTCACAAGAGAGTTATTCACGAATGAAATGGTCAAGTTGCGCATGCTCGCCTTGTCCGCCTCACGGCCACGGGCAAGGTCAACGTAGTATACACGGTTCATCTCCCACCACGACTGAGAAATCAGACCAGTTCCAATACCCAAGTCTGTTGAGGTAAGGGATTCAGCAAGCGCCACTTGTTCCAAGAAGTTCTCAAATGTGTAGTAGAGAGTAGACTGAAGCTGATTAACACCGCCCAGCGCAACTTGCAAGTTTGTAAGCGAGAGCGGGGCGAATGTTCCGGGGCATGTATCGTAGGGGTTCTGGTATTGTTCGCCACCAGCGATTGAAGTCATCGTACCACCGCCGCTATTTAGTGGAGTTGAAGGAGCAATAAAAGGTATAATAACAACACCAAGAGGATTTTTTATACCACTCTGGATAAGTTGAGAAAATGAACTACCGGCATTAATACCGCTGTACTGGTTGAACAGCACATTTTCGTAAACAACCTGTTTGGATCGGTTTTCCTCAATATACGCCAGCGCTTTTGAAGGTTCCAATTTAACAAGAGAGTAGTAAGCACGGCAAGCCGGCATGTCGTGAGACGCTGCCGTAAACGAAAACGCTCCAATTTGGACTGGAGTTGACCTACCAACGAATACACCGGCGTTGAGAACAACAGCATTATCAGGAATAAAGTTCGCCGCCGAAGTTAACCCCAGCGAGTTAATCGTAAAAGGAACGGTATTCACGAAGGTGTTGCTGGTAATACCACGAAGAGCATTCACGCCCGCAGCCTTAGCAACCGTCGCCGACAGCGTTCCGGTATTCATGTAAACACGAAGAATCAAGTCAAGTTTCTTTACAAGTCCCATTTTATCAAGGCAATCACACAGGTATTTAAGAGGAATAACCGCAAGATCACGCCAAACCATGTTGTTGCCAGCGTTGGTCGTGTAGTACGGTTTAAACTCCGATGCAAGTTGAGTCGACGACATGATCGGGGCGGGGTACGTGGCCGCCGCTGCGTAGGTTCCGTAAACGCCCTGAGAGTTAAGAGAATCGCCAGCTGTTGCCGAAGCATCAGTAACACGAGTAGCGCGCTGAGTAAGAGCGGTATTGATAGCGCCCTGATTCTGGAACCCAATGACCGAGGGGGTATCTACGGCAAGACCACCCGTTCCAAAAGCACGGTTATTAGTTAACCCAACACCATTTCCCGTCGTACTGGTTATATCACCTCTCCACTGTACAGACTTCTCGTTGTCAAGACCAGCAGGAGCAAACCCAAGTGAAGTACCGAACTGCTTAAGGTCATTCTGCGACATCTGCGACGCCAACTTGAAATGCTCGTAGAAACTAATAAAGGGCTGTGTGTCATTAACAACTTTGCCGTTTGCAACAACCTCAACCTGATGAATCAAATGCTGGAAGTTTGTCTTTAACGAACAAAGCGCCGCATTTCCTGCTACAGGGGCAACCACCGCAGCACCGCCAGCCGTTGTCCACGCCGCCTGCATGACAATAGGAATGGTCAAAAAGAGGTCGCTAGCATCTGAAAACTGCCCAGAATTGTAGATGCTTGTCAGGTCAAACTGAACCAGCGTATTGCTGGCCGTGTAAACACCCGAATTGATGTCGTTAATGTAGTTCCACTGTTTCTCAGCGTAAGGAGTGTACAAATCAACCCCCTGAGGCGAGGACGATTTCGCAAAAGAGTAGGCGTCGGAATTCATGGTATACTAAAAGATTATATTTTTGCCTTAAATACATTTACCTTGAATAGTTTTAAAATAATATCTTTGTGTAGTGTATAAATGTATAAAGCGGAGCTGGAGTTGGAAAAACGCCTGAATGATATCGCCATTGCAAGTGTTCCGACGACGTCTTACGAAAATATTGTAGTGGTTCCAAAAAGAAAACAAGAAGTATCGTTGAAGATGTCACCGGATGAGTTCGACCTTCGTGATTTAGCGTACGATCAAAAAATGGCTGTTATTTCCTCAAACGCCATTGTAAACAAGTTAGGGTGGAAACCCTCTAAAATTAAGAGTGATGTCACCAAACTCATGATACAGGAGTTCCAACTTGAACAAATGAAAAATATTAAAAATGGCGTATATATTCCTTCAAGTCTAGATTTAGACCTTTTAGAACTTCCTGAAAAACCGGAAACGCTAGAGGGTAGACCTCTTGCAACGGCTACACGTACATTACAACGTCTTGTTGGTGAGATGAATGCTATACAGGCACGGCTGGCGGAAGTGAATGGTATATTTGAAGACCAAAAAACAGCATGGGCAGCGAAACAGTCTAGACTTTTGCTAAATGCTGATAGAATGTTTCCTGAGAACGCTATTCGTAGAAATCTTACAAAAGCTAGAATTCGTAAGGATGCAGAGGAAGAACTTCAAGACATTACAAGACAAAAAGAGGAGTACGCAACAAGACTACAAGAGGATTATACTGACCGGGAAGCGCGCGCGGCGGCCTTAAACCAGACTATTCAAGACAGTACGCAGGCAGTTCGTGATTATCAAAAAGAACTCACTGAAGTAACCGCCGAAAATGACCGCCGTCGTAAGATGTATCAAGACCAAATACGCCAGATGAATACAGGTATAAATATTGTTGAAATGCTTCCAAGTGAAACCGTAGACGAGTACAAGCAACGCCTAAAGGATATAGGAGATTCTACAGGCAATGAAGACTCTATCGAGGCCGCTGCAGCTCTTTTGTATTCGGATCAACTTCGTGAAAACATGAAAGAGATTACTCGAGACGATGAACTGATTGGTACTTTTATTCGTGGTCTTACTACAAATGAACGATTTTCACTTGTTCGTGAGTTTCCGCTCTTTAAAAAGGCAGTTCTTGATATTTTCGGTAAAAACAATTCCTTCATGTCGGTACAGGATTTGAGAAATGTCGGCGATACATTTGCAAATAAAGTGGCGATTGAAGCGGCAAGCACACCAGAACTATTTAAACGAGCGGAAGCATCAACAATTGAAACAGCAGAAGCGGTTGTGGTAGAAGAAGGTACAACCCCTTTAAGGAGTTCTAGAGGTCAGTATACTCTTTCTAAGGAAATTATAAAATCAGGAATAAGCAAAGACAAACTTCTCGCTCTACAAGCGTACGCCGCTGGTGGAGATGTTCCAGATCCTGGAAGACTCCAAGCGTTTAATTTAGGATTATTCAATGCAGAAATTGCAAGTATTGATGCATGGAAAGCAGGTGAGGGCGCTCCTAAAAGTAGTCGGTCAGTTCCTACATTAGAACGGGCTGGATCCAGTGATATTCGCCATTTTTTAAGACCTGAACCTCCTGCAGAAGAACCTCCAAGTCTTGCTGACCTTCAACTTGGTATACAGGCAATTGCTGAGGAACTAGCGGATGAAGATGAAAAAGAGAGACTTTTGGCGCTTCTTGGAGTTTCTAGCAGAGAGTTGCTCATCAAACGATTGACCACGGCCGGTCTATTGGACGCAGTAATTGAAAAAAGAGGTACAACTGGTCGTGGACTCCATCCAAAGTACCCTAAATTCTACCCCTTTGGCGTTATCGAGATTTCTCCTCACAAACTCTTCTACGAGAATATACTAAAGGTTACCCGAAAGGGTAAGCATCTTACAGGGTTTCCTAATGTCAAGGTAAGCGATGCTTTTGTCAAGTTCATGTTCAAAATTATTGAAGGCGGACAGCCATCCTTAAAGGAAGTAAATAAACTCTCTGCTGGTGAAAAGCAACTGTTTGACTCTGTTGTTTTTACTGCAGGACTTTCGAGAGAGGTGGAGACAACGGGGAGCGGTGTTAAACAGGATCTAAAAAACCGTTTGGCGTTAATTGAGGGCGAAGTGGAAGCGGGCAATACAAACCCTGAACTCGTGAAGGAAGCGAGAAAGATACTTCAGCATCTTGCGCGCATGAAAATTATTGGGCATCGAGCCGCCGCTACACATTTGAAGCAATTGATAAACGCTCAGCGAGAATAAGCAATACGCTTATATAAGTATTGACAAAAATACTCTCGTTCGGCGCAGTACAGTAAGTACAACCCTAATCGGAGATAGTCTCTAAACTCCAGTTCCATGTAATTTAGCAAGTTTAGAAATAAGCGCCTTTTCCTTTAGTTTTGCAAGTATCTTATCAAAACTGAGTCCTGCTTTTTTGTAGGCCTCAATTTCTTCGGTCGTTGTGTTAGTAATCTTCTTGTAGTACTTGATGTTTCCGGCAACCCTAAATTGATCTACATGGTCTTTGTAGTACTCTTTGAAATCAAAAGGTTTGCCGGGGTCAGGGTCATTCGCCTTAGGTCGTCCACGGCCTCGCTTCTCACTCATTCTATACCTTAACTATATATTTTATTCTAAATCAATTTTTTTCCTGAATAATTCTTTTTGACGGATTCTTTAGGAAAAAGTTTCACTTTCAAAACTTAAGGAAAAAATTGATTTAGAAATATTTTCTCTGTATACTGTATAATGTCCACGTACTGTGTTGCCTGCTCCATGACGATTGATGTAATTAACTTTACAAAACACAATCGTAGCAAAATGCACACAACCAACCAAGAAAAATACGATGAGTCCCAACGTGTACAGTTGGAACTATCCCACTTAAAACGAGAGATTGAACTACGAAAACAACATCTATCCGAAGAAGAAATCAGTGAACAAATTGAATACGAACGTGAAGAAGAACGAAAACGACAGGAAGAAAAACTAAACGCCAACTACCGTGCCGAGATCGAAGCGCAAGAACTACAAAAGGCAAACCTTGTACAAATGCGAGAAGATGTACGAAAGAAACTTGCCGAAGACAGGGCCAAGGCATTAAAGGTAGAACAAATAAAGTTTGCCCGTATACGTGTCCGAGAATTGGAAGACATCATGAGACAGTATATAGATGAAAAGGTTCCTCCTTTAAATCAAAAATGGTTAGTATTAACAACGAATCAGCCAGATGATAATCTATATATTGAACCCTTTCGACAATTAATGAGGGATATATTGTGGGATGATGCACACAATTATTTACCTACAATGAACAAATGCCGTATCGACTACAACTGTCCTACCCATGTACCGATCTACCATTCTTAAATTATACTTTTCTTCAAAAAATAAGAGTGGGTACACAAAAGTATTAAGGAAACTTTTTTAAAAATGGATCCCTTCCTTTTTTAAAATTTCTAATTTTTTATTTTTTTATTCAACGACTTTTCAAAATAGAAGTTTAGAATACTTTTGTAATCCTACTATTGTTTTTTGAAGAAAAGTATAAAGATTATTTTCTCAGTATACTGTATAATGTTCTCTTGCCCTACTTGCGATTATACGACCAAGTACAAATGCAATTTAACTAAACATGAACCCAAGTGTAAAAAGGGAGAGAAGAAGGGAGTATACGTCTGTAAGAACTGCGATCATTACGTAACCGACAATAAGTGTAACTTCGAACGTCATTTAGAGTCTAAAATCTGTAAGAATAGATCAACTCTTGTACTCACCTTAGAACAACGAGTTGCAGAACTTGAAAGAATGGTAAATATTCTTCAACAGCATTTACCCCAAGTAGAACTTCCTAATGAAGAAGAAGAGATTAAACAGAAAATCATTCGAAAATTGAAAAAACACAATGTACCACATCATGAAGAAGATCCTATTGATGAACTTCGACGACTCAATCGGGATCTTACTGCAAGACTTATCGAAGAAGCAAACAAGATTTAATTTATACTTTTATTCAAAAAACAATAGTAGGTACATCAAAGTATTCCAACATTCTGTTTTGAAAAGTTGGTTATAGAAATTTAAAAAACTAAAATATATTTTTGTAAGACCCTTTCTATTTTCAAAAAAGTTTTGAAATCTTTTTGTGTACCTACCCCTATACTTTGAAGAAAAGTATAAGATACACGATAAACTACAGATCTATTAACAAAGGGACTCCTATTATCCTCTAAAAAAGAAGATAATAGAATATATACAAGAAAGTAAGAGTACAAACGTAGGAACTGTAAAACATCGTCGACAATGGCGATAAAAAATAATAAAACTTAGACGGTTTCAGTATACTCAAAGGGATATCTTGAGGGGTGTAATTCGTCTAGCACGGCCGCCAGCAGAGGGAGCCGCCGCAGCGAGTTCGCGCTGATCCATCTGGTCTTGCATCTCCGCATCGGTGAGTCTACGCTGAGCGCCTTTGCCTACCTGAAGTTTTCTCAACGGCTTATCAAGTACACGGGAGACCTTAGGTTGTCCTAGAGAGTACTTACGAAGAAGTCCGCACGCCAACAACTTAGGATGCATGTATACTAACAATATATTTTATTTTTATTAAGATTTCTGCCGAATCATTAACGTAATGGCGATATTTGGATCGACTGAATAGATTTGATTGAAATTCTGGTCTACGATAGTAAAAATAAGAGATGAGTACGTACCACTCTTCATCTTGACCCACTTCTCGAAAGAGGGGTCGTATATTATATTCGTACCAAAACTGGTATTGATAGAGCAACCGTCTAAAATATCACTTGGAAAGGCAACGTTGTTATCTACCAAAGAACACCGAAAGACAAGAGAATTCACGGCCGACCCGACAGGTGTCTGCGTACTTAAAAAGTTTTGAGTTGAAGCGGTCGCCACGGCTGGTAAAGTTGTTGCATCGGCAAACCCGATGATATCACCAAGGGTACCCGTTACAAATTGTACGCCTGTTGTTGCTGTAGGAAGGGCGGGAGCGCCGGCTGGTTGAGTATACCCTAAAGTTGCCATGTCAGCAGCGTTCGGGATAGTCGCGCAAACAATTTGTACCTTGTAGTAGGTAGACGAATACGATAAAAAGAATGGATATACGTAAGACCCTCCAGAAGTAATCAAATAGAACTTGTTTGTGATGCACACTTGTTGAATGTAGTTTTGAATGTCGTTTACGCTATAGTATCCATCGGGTAAAGTGACGTTCACAGTTTGAGTAGTACCAGCCGTAGGGAAGATTAGAGAAAAGGAGTTATTTGCGTAATACGTTGAAATATTATACCATGCGTAAGGGATTGTCGACTGACTGATGCAAATCTCACAATTTTCTGTCCTAAAGTTTCCGCCAATAAACGAATACCTGAAGGACGTGTTATTCGATCCAGCTACGACGTTGGAACTATTGAGGCACAAGGTAAATGACATTATATAATGTATAAATATATTAATTTTATTTTATAATCTATAATTATAATGACGACAACACTTCCGCCGACTCAGCAATTCACAGGTATTTTTTACAACCCCGAGTTTTGGACTAGTGGTACGAGTACACTTACCCGGTCGGTAGCGGATACTCTTTATTTGGAGAAGACAACGCCGGACACGGCAACAGCACTTCAAACGTTTTCGGCGGGTCTATCCACTCAGTCGATGACCGCCCCTTCACTTACCGCCGATGTCAATCTATTTCCAAATCAAACATCGGGAACGTTGAAACTTGCAACCACCTCCCGGAGTGTCCATTGTTCCAATATTGACTGTCAGGGGAACGCCATCAACAACGCATCAACACCGGCAACAGGAGCGCTCACGATCGGCGCTTCTCAAACTAGTGGAACAATATCCATTGGAGCTGGTGGTTCACGAACAAACGCTGGATCCATTACTATCGGCGCAGCTTTGTGTGCTATTAACTTGGGCGGATATTTAACACCTACTTACGCAACCATGCCTTCTGCAAATACACAGATTGGATACAAATTAACGACAGCACTATCAAATACAACTGTAGGGACAAGCGCCACCATTATTGCGGGGACATTTCCTACTATACCAGCAGGAGTGTGGTTGATACAAGGATACGCAACATTACCAATCGTAGCTGGAACTGTGGTTCATTTGACCATTAATAACAGCGCTGGAATCAATACTCAAGCAGCGAGCAGCGCTTCCACCAACGCTGTAAACAACGGCTACGTTTCTGTATCGTCTGTCCAAACATTTACCACATCGCAAACTACATGGGGTCTTTACGCTCAGGCAAGTGTTGCATCAACCGCACTTACCAATCTTGGGATAGTTATTACAAGACTCGCCTAAAAACATTTTAGTAGTCTAATACATGACGGCATTCGAACCACCCGATTTCACCTATTTTACGGGACTTCAATTCAATCCGGAGATTTACGAGAACACGCTCACAGATACCGTTACTTTACCACTAAATCCAACCTTTAACAGCGTAACAACACCCGACCTATTCACGGACAACATTCAACGAGACACGGCAACCACCATTCACCTGTTTGACGCTTTTCCAAGTGTGAACACCATTATAATGGGAATCTCTGGGATGTTCTACTTTTTTGGTAGTATCGTTATAACAGGCGGAGCTATTCTTGCAAATGGAGCTTCAACCATCGCTTTTGGAGATGGGTCAGTGGATGCTGTTGTGAGTGGTCTCCTTACGTATATTCAAGGGTCAACAGCGATCGACATGACGTGTGGATCTAAAATAAGGATTGAACCTACACTGGCGTATATTCGGTCAGCAACAACCACAATTCAAAACGCATCGTCTACAATCCTGGCGAGTTTCACCTCTTCCACTATTAGATTTACTATCGCCTTACTTGATGTCGTGCAAGGAGCTACCACTACGATGAGTTTGACAGAAGCGTCCACTACGTTTAGAAATACGACAGACTGGGCTGTGATGTCACCAGTAAGTATTTTAAAAGATCAATTGGGGAATTTTCGTTTATACGTTACAAGCACATTCACGAATATCACGAATACACTCATTCGTATTTACTCGGGGGCAATTGAGTGTATTCCCTTTTCACCAGCAACCACATTCAGTTTTAATTTTAAAACCAATACCGCAGACGATACCATCACCACGTCAAGTATTGTAGCTTCGGGTGGGACTACCGCCAATACGGGAACACTTACTACCACGGCTCTGGTTCAGCGTTTGAACACGGGAACCTTGGAAGTAGGGAACGCTACACCTACAGCAGTAAATTTCAAGACCAATACAGCAGCACCAACCACAACAACATCCAGCATTACCGCAAGTGGTGGGACTACGGCAGGAACGGGAACGTTGGTTATTGATGCAGAACTCCTTCAATTGGATACCATTCGGGCAGGTTCCATGGATTTTCAAACGACTGCTGTTGGCATGACACGTCTCACACAAGGGAACAACGGCACTTCAACAGGGACGATGTTTGAATACGGAGGCACATCTCTTGTCTATATCATCCCAGCGGCAGGGTCTTTCAACGTCTCTTTTAGTACCTACGCACTACCAAATCATGGGGTTGTTCTTATAGGAGCAGCATCAGGAGCGGGGACGCTTAACATGCCTTCAACACAACAACGGGCGGGACTTACTTTTATTATATACAATCAATCTCTGGTCACGCAAACCATTTCAACCACAGGGAACCGATTCACTGGACCAGGATTATCTCGAACAGGACAGACCTCGTTTACCATGGCGACGAATACTGCAAAAATAATTAGGTCATTTTCTTCATCTGTTACTACAGACTTTGGTTCAGGGTTAGGGACAAACATGGTGGTATTTCCATTAACATGATTGTTTTTACTTTATAAAAATAAAGTAGTATACTATACCAATGACGCTAAACCTTGTAATGAACAATAATAATGTCATTTCAGGGTCAAACAATACGTCCTATAAGTATACTTTTATACAGCCCACCTCCATTTTAGACGAGGCAGAAATGGCCGTGTCCAACATTACAATTCCGTACAGTTGGTTCAACATTTCCGCAGCAAACAACAACAACACATTTCAATTCTATTTTCCAGACTCGGGCAGTCCTGGATCAGGGTACCTTGTTACTCTTCAAGACGGCTTCTACACGATCAACGATATCAACGCAGCACTTCAGCAATTTTGTATCATTAATGGTCTCTATCTTATCAACGCATCAGGAAAGTACGTATACTATCTTACGTTGTTGTATAACCCTACCTTTTACGCTGTTCAGTCGGTGGCGCAATTTGTTCCTACTTCTCTACCATCTGGATGGTCGCAACCTGCAAACTGGCACGGATACAACACTACTTTATTGACACCTATTCTTCAAGTTACTACACAGGGATTTGGAAATCTAATCGGGTTTGAGACTGGATTATTTCCACCCAACAACGTAACAGAAACGAGTACACTCTCCACCTTTACCCCACAGGGGAGCATCGTGAACAGTCTTATCGTGAGGTGTTCTCTTGTCGATAATGAGTGTGGATTTCCTACCGACGTGCTAGACACAATACCTATTACCAGTTCGTTTGGTACAAATATTAATTATACGCCGAGTCAGTTGAAGTGGATGAAACTATCTTCGGGAGTCTTTCAATCAGTTATCATCACCTTTGTCGACCAGAATCTTAATTCAATCATTGCAAGGGACAGCAACGTCTGTATCTCCATTCTGTTAAAAAATAAAGGTAATATTATATCAAGTAATATAAATGAGCAAGAAGGACGAAATCAAAAACTGGTACAACGCCTTGCCGTCAAACTTGAAGAGCGAGAGTAAACTCGATAAGAACTACCAAAAACACTTCATTCAGCCACGGTCAATGGTGGTGTGCATCGGGGGGACAGGATCAGGAAAAACTAATGCCCTACTAGACTTTTTGAGTCGTAAGAATGAGGCATTCTACGAGATTATTATTTTTACTGGTTCTACGGCTGACGAACCTATCTACAACCTACTTAAGACAAAGGCAGGAGCAGAAGTATACGACAATATAGACGAGTTACCTGAGTTAAAAACCTTTGAGGACTCCAAAGGTCAGGAGAAGTTGATTGTACTCGACGACTTTATCAATCTTCCTGCAAAGAAACTGAAGAAAATTAATGAATACTTAACGAGTGGCCGTAAGTTCGGTTTTACCTGTTTTGTAATGGCGCAGAACTACACAAGCGTACCTAAAGTGGTGACGAGAAACGCTCACTACTTCATTTTATTCAAACTAAACGACAACCGTACGATAGACTGTATACTCAAAAATCACAACGTGAACGGGGTAGAAGCGGACGAGTTCAAGCGAATGTATAGGGAAGCGACGGCAGAACCTCGCAACTTCTTCATGGTGGATCTGAAAGCTCCGGTAGGATCGGGGATGTCTCTACGGCACAACTTTTTGAACTTTTTGAAGTAATGCAGTCATCCAATTCTTTACAATCGGATTTATCACCAAATTTACATTTCCAACAACACTCATGGCATGGATGGCAAATGAATTTATCGCAGATAATTGCCCCCCATGGTGATGTATTTCCACACCGTAAACAGGTATATTCCATGGTATAGTATACTATTTTTATTTTAAAATTAAAATAGTTGAGTATACCATGAAGTTTATCCAGTGTCCGTGTTGTTCGGTCTGGGTAGAAGTCGTAGAAGAGAACTGCGGTATATTCCGATGTGGAGTATACAAGGAGACAGGTCAGCAGTTGCCTCCCCACGCATCCAAAGAGGAATGCATTGCTGCAAAACCTCACATTTGGGGGTGTGCTTCTCCGTTTCAGATCATTAACGATAATATAACTATTTGTGATTATATTTGAGGTAGGAGAGACTTGAACCCTCCACGGCCTTATAAGTGAGGAGCGTCCTCCACAACTTTTTTACCGTACCCCTTTTGTGTATACTTAAATGAAGTCAAATAACTCTTTAATGAGTAAAGGAGGGATCCTGTACCGTTCACTTTTAGTAGATCCTCCACCTTTTGGATTAATTTGAATATTTTCAAAGTCTTTATATTTTTTACGTAGTTCTGTTGATTTTACTTTAATAATTTTGTCTCCATCTCTTACGGTTTTATTACCTCCAAAATTAGTTCGGTGTTTATTATCTTCAATATTTCCACAGTCTTTTTTGCACGTTTTTGGTATAAATCCTTTGAGATTCGTCCAAATACGTGTTCTCTTTTGGTATCCCCAATCTGTATACTTACAATAATCTACATCGTAATGAGGGCGATGTGTTAGATACGTTTTCATGTGACCTGTTTGAGGGTTTTCAATAAAATAATATTTAGGGTTAAAATAGTCAATGATCTCTTCAGTTCTTCGCAAAATAGGTAATCCAATTGTATCGATATCATTTTGAAGAAGTTCGGCAGTACACACCTCTCCGTGATGACATTTTAATCTTTTACCAATCCATGTACGGCGTAATTGACTGAATGTATCACAAGGAGGAGACGCCCAAATCAAATCAAAATACCCGACAGGGTACTGTGTATAATCCCAGTTTAAAATATTTGTGTTTATATCCGCCCCTTTTAAGTCCAAAGAAATGACTTCCCAACCCATTTCTTTGCAGATTTTACCTACGGAACCTGTCCCACTGAATAATTCCAATACCCTCATGTAATACTTCAATATTTTATTTTAAGCGATTATTCCAACCAAACAATATCGTGAGGAAGATTGATTTTATAGCAGTAGTAGAAACAGTCAAAACTACATGCATTCTTCCACCCCTTAACAGGTTCTCCATCGATGTGTTTTTGAAAATGTATACGCTTCCTTGGTATAATAATTTGAAGACCCTTGTCCTTCCACTCTCGAAAATAAGACGTGTTAATTTTTAACACAGGAAAAATAACAATAAAGGGTTTATCCAGTACAAGAAGTCGTTTCATTACGTCTTTTGTCTTGCTAAATGGAGGATTGGATACAATCACATCTCCTAAATCATTCTCAAAAAAATCGACTTGTTCGTGTATCGTTTCAAATCCCAGTTCCCTTAAATACGTCCCACTCTTACCATCACCGTAAAATGCCTCCCAGATCACTTTATTTTTTGGTATAAGATGCTTTATATTCTCCCATGCACTCTTAGGTGTCATGTAGTCATCGTGTTTTAAAAATGGTTTTGTTTGAAATCCGGCCATCTTTAATATAGTTAAATATTTTATTTTAAATCTTTTACTGACCAATAAGTCGCTTTACTACAATATCATTCTCAGCAGGTTCTTTGAACTTTTTGAGGAAATCAGAGTACAACTTTACCTTGTCTTGAGACTTACGATTCAAGAACCGGATCCAGGCCACGACAAAGAAGCCGCATGAAGTGTGTTCAATATCTTGCAGTTGGACGGCGCTGTATACTATATCTACTTTACGCCTAGCATCCTTGCGTATACTGTCCTCCACTTCGGTAGGAGGAGGAAACCCGAACGAATCAAAGTAATAGTACGATGCCTCACCGTTTGAATCAACATGCTTATACAAGACTGTCCAGTGAGATTGACCGTTCAAATTAATGATATAAAAACCATGGTTAAGTTCTGGTAGCTGATCTTTTATATACGTTCCGTGGTAATCTTTAATCTTAAAATGTTGCATGAAGTCGTCGAGTTCGTAGTTGCTAAGTTCATTATCATCAACCCCTTTACCAACGAACACATTTCCCATGCGGTCAAGTAGTTCTGTACCGTGTTCACGGAGAGGATTAAATACTCCCTTTACTGTGTGTGTCTTCTTCTTTTTAGCAAATGGATTGAGAGCGTGAAGACCGCTCACGACATCACGAGAAGAACGGATCACCGACTCATTTTTACGCTGTTTCTCAAACATCGCTGCAGGATTGACATTGATGACTTCATTCGTAAGACCCTTTTCATTTAGTTTACGAGTAATGATTCCACCTTGAGAATGACCGACATTCACATCGACTTTACCGTATTTATCTATTGCTTTACGTTGGACTTTCTCCGCTTGTTTCATCCGGCCGGTCTTGTCGTATAGACCCGCAACGTAAGCGGCGTTATTTGTCCAGTCTGCAAGCGTTCCTGTAGTTCCTCTATTGCTCACGACCACTTCATTCGTTTGAGGGTTGTGGTATACTTGCGCCTTTCGGGTAGAAAGTTGTTTATCAAGTTCAAAATCCCCTACTTTGTTTTCATTTCGATCGGTATAAGATGCATCAATAAAACCCTTTACATCTGCCGTATTTAATCCCTTTCCTTCGAGAGAATACAAAAGTCTTACTTGCTTCTTTGCGTTAGCAAGAGTAGAACCGTAAGAGTGTACGGCTCCTGTTTGCGTATTTTTCACAGAATAAAGGTCTTTACCCCTTATTTTGCGAATAGCGAAAGGCATGGTATAGTATACTAAAGTATATTTATTTAAAGAATATTTATTGATTATCTGTCGTATCTCGGGTCGTATCCCGCAGGGTAAAGCGCCCCACCGCTCTTCTTGTAGGTTGCCTTCGCCAATTTAAGCGCCTCGCCGTATTTTACACCGTGTTGAGCGGCGTACGCCTTGACGTGTTCAATCCAAGGAGATGACTTCTTTGCACCAGCGCCACGTGCCGGCCGAGGACGAACTACTGGCATTATAGTAGGTTGACCCATCGCCCCGCCCTTCATCTGTGCCTGCGCTCTGGTCAACGGATCCATCATTCCACCTCGTAGCATCGCTCGTGCTTCTTGTCGTGTTGGTGGTGCACCAGCCCCAGCATGGCGTAATGCCTTACGAACCCCTTGAAATCCACGCTTTCCCTTGGGCATTCCTGCGCCAAACCACGACGCCTCATTTGGAAAGAAATATCCATCAGGTTCTCCGTCGTCATTCACATCTACCGCCTGAGGAGGAGGAGGGGGCGCCGAAGGAGACGGCTGCGGGGCAACGAATGTACCACGCCGAAGACCGACAGGAGCGTACGAATTATCGGCAACCGATGCAGACCCTGGCGCCGAAGATCTCTTTTTACCAACCAACTGAGCGGTATCCTTGAACTCTGCCTGCGCCATGTCGATCAGATTTTGCGCCTGTGCCTGCGGGTTATTGTAGTTCTCAATAAAATCAACCGCCCGAGCGGTCGCCGCCTCCTTGATCGGTTTCAAGTTCTTGGCAATGGGTTTAAACTTCTGTCCGATGTCCTTGAACCACTTGTTAAACTTCTTGCGCCGGTTCACTTTTCCGCCCATGTTCATTGCTGCCGAAGCACGAGCGGCACTACGAACACCGCTTCCGTCCATTACCGCACGAGTAATAAGGGCGTCCATCATTCCCGACCCCTCCAGCGCCCGAACCGCCCGATCCGTCCCAGCTACTAAAAGACGCTTGCCCTGTTCCTTTGCTACCGACTTTACGTTGCCTTTAGGAACAACCTCGCCGCCCCGCATCTTCTGCTTTGCCTTGCTCACCCCCATGTGTACCGCCTGTTGCGCCAACCCACACCCGCACATTCTCCCTTCACATCCACATTCGCCACACATTCCGTACCCGTACATCATCGGCGGAGGGTAATGGACTCCAGACCCCTCCAACGCCCGAACTGCCCGATCTGTTCCAGCTACTAAAAGACGTTTACCCTGTTCCTTGGCTACCGACTTTACGTTGCCTTCACCCCGACCACTCAACGAATACGGGTTGCCCATCATCAGCATCGTAGAACCAAGACTACCACCGGTAATGGTTGCAGCGGCTCCCTTTTTCTGTGCCTTTTCAAGTTTCTTCACTTCTTTGGGTGGTAGCATTACTTTAAGACCTTTACCCAGTTTAAGACGGACAGGATGACCTAACCGGAGTTTACGCATTTGAGCGACCGAGGGCGTTTGCACTTCAACTTCCATGAGTATACTCAATATTTTTATTTCTATACTTTAAAGCAACAAACATTTCTTGTAAATCCACGTTAGATCTGAAACCGGGATTAAGTAATGAAGTACAGGGTAATCACCGTCAAAATGTTTGCCCTCAATCATTTGAGTCTTGTAAGTACTGAACTTCTCATGGTCGTAGGTGATATAGCCAAGAGCGTTTTCAAAAAGAAATATAAAATCCTTCTCTAAATGCTTGGTCATTTCAACTTTATTGATTGGAATGATGGTAGTATTGTACTGGAATGATGATACCCTTCTCGATTTCAATTCTCTTGGTTTATTTCCTATATAGTCGAGTACAGACTTTCTGTTTGGGTTTCGTGCAAGGGTAGGATCCTTAAAATATTTCTGTAGAATTGGAATCAGCTCTCTTTCTTTTTCTTCTCCAAATGAAAGATTATCAACAAGGTTATTATTCATGTATACTGACTATATAATATTTTTTTTAAATTTAAACAAATCTTTCTTAAATTCAAAAATCAGTCTGTGTGTGTTTTTGAATTTTATCAATAATAGTATCTATTCGGGCAACGGTTTGCAAATCCCCAGTGTACGTATCTTGTAAATTTCGTAAACCTTCAATACTATTAATGAGGTAGTCTTGAATAGGAGTTTTGGAACAGATGGCGTTGTTCACGATGATATTGATTTTGCGTATACTCTCATTTCTGCACTCGCCTGCTTTCCATCTCCGTATACACTCTGGAACAAGGCTACGCTGTTCTATATTCAGGTACGAGGAGGTAGTCGTGATACGATCACCCTTTTGTATTTTAGCGATGATTTTGAGGTTGACAATTACCTCATCGGTCTCCATGGAGTATACAGATACTAAAAAATTAATAGTATACTCCCCCCAGTGTACTAATACAATTCTACAAAGTATAAGAGTAGGAATAGAAAAGTATAAGTATAAAGTGTTTTAAAAAAAGTATACTAAAAATAAAAAACTTGAATAAAAATTTAAAATGAATAAGATCAATTCTGGAATAACTTTCCCTGATACTTTTGTAATCCTACCCCTATACTTTGAATAAAAAGTATAAATATTAAAAATATTAAATAATGATTATAATGATTATTTAATAATATTAAAATCGGGGATAAATCTTTCGGAAAATCCGTTGGAAATTCGCCGGCAGTTTGGCGACCTTGGTTTTGGAGACTTCTTAAGAATTGCCTTACCATTAATGGAGTAAAAGCAAAAGGGGACTTTATA
>Ga0209088_10000934_pt1 | contig 19683 bp, 34 predicted proteins | sample S_140625_EF_Meta_FD_187324 | JGI IMG/M metagenome (GOLD analysis project Ga0209088, IMG submission 187324) | Freshwater microbial communities from Lake Simoncouche, Canada to study carbon cycling - S_140625_EF_MetaG (SPAdes) (version 2) | ecosystem: Environmental > Aquatic > Freshwater > Lake ... | reverse complement strand
TCATAGCATCATTTGGAATGAACATTATTGTAGCAATAGGCTTTTGGCTAGATTGGAAAGACCATAAAAAAACAACAAGAGAATGAAAGAAGATGTAATTATATATGACATAGAAACCATGCAAGAACTATTCTTAGTTGTATGTATGGTGCCTGGTAAAGCTGGTAAGAGCTTTCAAGTATCTAAATGGAAGAACGAACTAGATAAGTTTGTTAGATACACAGAAGCTAATAGTGATGTTTATTGGGTAGGATATAATAATCTACGCTTTGACAGTCAAGTTGTTGAATGGATCTTAAGAAACTATGATAACTGGCATGAACTAACTAATCTAGAAATATGTTCTAGAATAGCACAGAAAGCAGCAGATGTTATACATGATGCTAATTATGATGTATTCCCTGAATACAGAGAACATGAACTCTCTCTTAAACAAATAGACTTATTCAAGATAAATCACTACGATAATAAAAATCGAATGGTGAGTCTTAAAAGACTTGAGTTTGAAATGGACCTAGAGAACATTGAAGAGATGCCTATTCATCATACTAAGATTAATATGACTAAAGAAGAGGTTGAACTCAGTATAGACTATTGTTATAATGATGTTGATGCAACTTATGAATTCTATAAGATAACAACAGGCCAGACAGATCATCCATTATACAAAGGAAACAATCAAATAGAACTTAGACAAGATATATTTGAAGAGTTTGGTATACCATGTCTTAACTATTCTGATAGTAAAATAGGTGATGAGATGATTAAGAAGTATTATTGTTCTGAGAAAGGAATAAATTATAATGAACTTCCAAAGAAAGGATATTTCAGGAAGAGTATAGATGTAAAGAATTGCATCGCTAAATATGTGACATTTGATACCCCTCAACTTAAAGAGTTTCTAAAGAAAATCAATAAGATGCAATTGGGTCTTCAAGATGATTTCAAAGAGCATATAGATTTCCATGGAAATGTATATTCTTTTATGAAAGGTGGTCTTCATACAGAGAACAAACCTAAAGTGTTTGAAGCTGATGAAGAATATGAAATAATCGATTGGGATGTTAGTTCTTACTATCCAGCAATTATTATTAACAACGGTAAATTCCCTGCTCATTTAGGAAAAGAATTCCTTAGAGGGTATAAACAGATGTTTGATAAAAGATTGGAGCTTAAACCGCTTGCTAAGAAAGATAAAAAGATTAAAGGAATTGTAGGAGCACTTAAACTTGCAGTTAACTCTGTATATGGTAAGTCATCTGATATGCAAAATTGGATATATGATAGGCAGTTAACTATGTTCACCACAATAACTGGTGAGCTTAGCTTAATGATGCTTATTGAACAATATGAAACCAGTGGCATACATGTGATCTCTGCAAATACAGATGGTGTAACTATCAAGATTAAGAAAACTCTTCTTCCTTTAATGCATGAAATCAATGATTGGTGGTGTAGCATAACTCAATATGAGTTAGAAAGAACTGACTATTCCAAGATTATATTCAGTACAGTGAATGATTATTTAGCTATTATGACCAATGGAGAGATTAAGAAGAAAGGTGATTTCCTTACAGACTTTGAGTTGCATAAGAACAAGAGTGCAAGGATTGTACCCATTGCTCTTGAACGTTATTTTGTTAGTGGTATTCCTGTTGATGAGACTATTAGAAATCATGATAATCTATATGATTTTTGTCTAAGACAGAAAGCTAGTAGAAGTTTCCATTATGAAGGAACTAATAGAGCTACAGGAAAAGTTACAATATACAACAAACTCATTAGATACTATGTGTCTAACACAGGTGATAAGATATTTAAGGTGAAAAACCCTGAATGTCAAACCAGAGCTGCAGCTATCAGTCAGATAGAAGCAGGTGAATGGGTATGTAAAGTTTGTAATTTCCTACCAAAAGGCAGTAGCACTGATAATGTAAACTATGATTATTACATTGAGAAAGCAAACAGAATCATTACAAAGATTTTCACTGAAGGTAAAAGAATTAAAACAGTGTATATCCCTAACCAATTAAATTTATTCTAATGAAAGCTAAGATTAATCGAACAAACATTTCTGAACATTTAGTTGAATATCAATTAAACATGATTGGTAAAACAATGAAAGATGTTGAAGGTGATGAATTATGGTATAGTAATAATACCATGACAGAAGAACAACATGAGGAATTCAAGCGTTATGCTATTCCACTATTAAAGAAAATATTTAAATTTAACAAAGGAAGAGCTGAACAAACATTTCAATGGTTTGATTTGCAGTTTGGTTTAAAAATTAACAATTAAAATTAGAAATTATGAGTTTATACATTATTATTTTATTGGTTGCTGTTGCAATATCAGCTTGTATTATTTATTTTGGAATTAAAAATGCTGAAGAAGTGGATAGAAATGACAGACCTATTACTAAGTTTGAACCTAGGAAAGTGGTTGATCTTTCTACACCAACTTCTATTCCTCCAATCAAAGAAGATGTAATACCTGTTTCTACTGAAAAAGCAATAGCTCCTAAAAAGAAGAAACATTACAAGAAAAGAACTAAAAAATCTGAATAATGGATTGGTTTGAAGATTGGGAATACCCAAACGATCACATATATGCCATGGAGAGATATAAAGATGTTGTAGCTTCATGGCAACAATGGGAAGAGGAACAAGCAAGCAAGAACAAGAAGCCTGCAATTATTAAAATAGAAACACCACAATTAAATGATGAAGCTGAATGTAACACCACAGCAGTTCGAAGAGCTCATCAAAAGAGGTTATAATCTAGATGTAATATTTTTATTAAAGTTGATAGACGAACAATTTGATGTTTCCCCACTATGTGATGGAAGTATGAAAGTTGCTTCTGTCTATCATTCTTTAATAAGAAAAGGACTTATAACACCTGATGATGAAAAGCTAACATTAGTAGGCAAAGACTTATTAGAATTCATGAATACTAAGACCACTGGAAAGATAATAAGAAGAAAACCTGCCACAACAGATTTTGAAGAATGGTGGAAGACTTATCCAGGTACTGATTCATTTGAATATAAGGGTAAGAAGTTTACAGGTACAAGAGCACTCAGACTATATAAGGATGATTGCAGATTGAAATTTGACAAGATAATTCTTGAAGGAGAATATACAGCTCAACAGCTCATAGCTGCTTTGAATTATGAAATCCTACAGAAGAAAGAAGCTTCTATTTCTACAAATAGTAATAGACTAACATTCATGCAAGGATCTTCTGTATATTTAAACCAGAGGAGTTTTGAACCATTCATTGAACTAATTAACGATGGAGCTAAGATTGATATTGCTCCACAAAAACCAACAGGAGGTACAGATATATAATGAACAGTAAAGATGAAGCAAAAGAATTAGTAGATAAGTTTAGAGACTTTGCTGATGGAACATGTCCTGAAACAGATAGATATAGTCCAAATATCGAAAAACAAAAAGCCAAACAATGCGCTTTGATTGCCGTTGATGAGATATTGAAACACTGTTATGAAGTGATGAAACCATTTTGGCAAGAAGTTAAACAAGAAATAGAGCTATTATGAAACAACGAGTAGTTACATTTGATGACAGAACAGTTGAACTGTATGATGAATTAGAGCTTAAAGATGCACCAGATATTTACATTTATGAAGATGAATGTGGATATGAACCACAAGGAGTTTTTACTGAATATGAATCTTTAAAAGAAGCTATGAAAGAAAATCCTAGATCAAGAATAAGTAGATATCCATCTAAAAACATAGAACATGAGTTTTGATTTATTAAATGCAGAGGTTGAGAAAGGCCTAAATGATCTTAACAAAGGAATTCCTATGGGATTTGATCGCTTGACTAAATATGTAGGTATTCGTAAAAGTATGTTTTATTTGATAGGTGGTAACACTGGTTCTGGTAAGACATCATTTATTGATGATGCTTTTGTTCTTAATCCTGTTGATTGGGCTCTTTCTAAAGAAGGGCTTGCTTCAGGTATTAAGGTGAAGGTGTGGTATAGGTCCATGGAGAGAAGTAGAACATACAAGATGGCCAAATGGGTATCTCGTAAAATATTTCTAGACCAGGGTATAATTATTCCTGTAGGTAAACTATTAGGTTGGACTGAGAAAATGACTAAAGATGAACATGATCTTTTCTTGCATTATAAAGACTATATAGATCAGCTAAGTGAAATAGTTACTATCATTGATGGACCAGAAAATCCTGTAGGTATAGCAAAAGAACTAAAAGCTTATGCTGAAGCTAATGGTAGGATAGAGCAATTAGACAAGTGGAACAAGATATATATTCCTAATGATCCAAGTCAAATAACTATTGTAGTGATTGATCATATTGGTCTTCTTAAAACAACAGCAGCTCAACCAACTAAGAAAGATGCTATTGATAAGATGAGTGATGAACTTAGATATGCTAGAGATTTCTATGGGTATAGTCCTGTAGTGGTCTCTCAGTTTAACAGAAGTATATCCAATCCTACAAGATTAAAGAATGGTGATGTTGAACCACAACTAGAAGATTTCAGTGATAGCTCAAGCACACAGAATGATGCTGATGTTGTTATGGCATTATTTGATCCTATGAGATATAAAGTGGCAGACCCTAGTGGTTATGACCTAGATAAACTAAAAGATCAATATGGTGCTAAGTATTTCAGAAGTGTCAGACTTATCAAGAATAGTTATGGTGCAGATGATTTGAGAATAGGACTAGCCTTCTTAGGTGAGTTAGGTATTTTCAAAGAGTTGCCTAGAAAGAAAGACATCACAGACAGTGATTATGAATCTATTACTAACAAATCATATTTTTTAAGAGAATGAGAAAAGAAAAACCAGAAGGATTTATTCCTTTATTTAAAGAGAAGAGTGATAAAGAACAATTCAGATTTGAAAATCATGAATGGATTAAGACTAATGAAACAACTATTATGTCTATGTGGTATAAATGGGGAGTTCGTAAAGATGGATCTAAATATCAAGATGAAAATGGTTTCACTGTATATGGATATATAAAATCATGAAGTATGTATTAATATGGGCAGCTTATGAATTCATAAGACCCAAGATTGTATGGGTATGGTATTATTTAATAAACAAAGGATCACAATGAGAAAATTATATTTATTATTCACAGTAGTGCTTGACCAAATTTTAGAAGATATTAAATCATTTAATAAAAAGTTATGACAGCAAAAGAAAAAGCAAAAGAGTTAGTATTGAAATTTTATGTAAATATTCCTTTAAGAGATTGTGATAATAGAAGACCACATAAGTTAGCATTAATAGCAGTTGATGAAATATTAAGTTTAGATATTTACCAATCAGACCAATGGTTTTACCAAGAAGTAAAAAAAGAAATAGAAAAGTTATGAGAATAAAAAATATAATAAATGACTTCGATTATTTAAGAGTGTATATCTCTCCATTTAAAGCACCTAAACTAAAATGGTATTGTGGAAAGATAGCTATAGGAACTCCTTATTTCTTTCCTAGAAAATGGATAAAAGGAACACCTAAATTAGCTATAGAAGCTGCTAAGAAAAAAAGAAGAGATACAAGACAATGGAATAAGAACAATCCTACTTATCAAAAAAAGGAAAAACCATTTAGAGAGTTATATGAAGAAATGTTAAACTATTCTTATCCTGTTCCTAAGAAGATAGGTTTTGATTTTGTTAGTCTTGGTTGGAAAACTAAATGGGATAGCTATAGACATGAATGGAATCCTCTTATTTCTTTTGTATTCTTTAAATGGCAGATAGCCTTGATGTTTATTCCAGATCATGATAGTCATTATTGGGAGAGTTGGTTATACTATACTAGAGAGACCAAAGGTGATACAGCAGAAAGAATAGCACAATGTAGGAAAAAAGCACCACAAACTTGGACTAGACATGGTGATGGTAAAGAAGAAACTACAGATTATTATGACTTAATACTAAAAAAGAAATGGTTATGACATTACGTGATAAACGACAATTAGAATTTTCTAAAGTGTGGTTAGAAAGAAGACATGGTATACTAAATTTGTGTCCTAGATTTGGAAAGATTAGAACTAGTATCTATGCTTTAACAAAACTATTACCAAAATCTATACTTATTGCTTATCCAGACAATAAAATAAAAGAATCTTGGCAAGCTGATTTTGCTGATACAGGATTTGATGATAGTAAGGTCACATACACCACACACTTATCATTAAAGAAGGTGGTAGATGAAAAGTATGATATTATTATTATAGATGAGATACATCTACTGAGTGAAGCTCAAATAGAAGTGTGTAAAGAATTGTTTATTAACAATAATACAATACTAGGTCTCACAGGTACATTAGCCAGTGATACAGAAAGAACCCTTGAAGAAGAATTAGATCTTCATGTAATAGCTCACTATCCAATTGAAAAAGCAATTGAAGAAGGAGTTATAGTTGATTATGAAATACACGTTATCAAAGTTCCATTAGACAACACTGTTATGCAAGATTATAAGGGTAAACAAAAGACTGAAAAGAAACAGTTTGATGCTCTATCCTGGGTGATCAATAAGTTACAGAACAGTGGGTCTGATACAATGTTTATGCGTCTAGCTAGAATGAGACTAATACAATCATCTGTAGCCAAATCTATAGCTACAAAGGCACTTTTGGCTGCACATAAAGATGAGAGAGTGTTAGTTTTCTGTGGTACTACCAAAGTGGCAGATAGTCTTGGTATTCCTTCCTATCACAATAAGTCTAAAGAAAAACAAATATTTGAAGACTTTGCTGAAGGAGAAGGTAATCATCTAGCTGTTGTCAAAATTGGTAATACAGGTGTGACATACAAACCTCTGGACAAGGTGATTATTAACTATTTCGATAGTAATGCAGAGAACTTAGCACAAAAGATAAATAGATGTATGGCCATGGAATATAACACTCCTGATAAGAAAGCCCACATTTATATCGTAAGTACTAATGAACCTACAGAGCTTAAATGGTTGAGTAAAGCACTTGAGTTCTTTGATAAAAACAAAATAAAATACATATAATACTTGATTTTATCAAGAATATATCGTATATTTATAACTTAAAACTAAATATTAATAATTAAAGCAAGAAAACAATGGCAAGTAAATTAGTAGGGATTGTTGGTGCTACAGGTACAGGTAAATCAACTAGTATCAAGTATCTAAATCCAGAAGAAACGTACATTATCAATGTTGCAAAGAAAGAGCTTCCTTTTAAGGGATCTGAAAAACTTTACAATGTAGAAAAGAAGAATTACAAAGAGATAGATGATGCTAACGAGATTACTCGTTTGTTAAAAACTATTTCAGAGAAAGCTCCACACATTAAGAACATCATCTTAGAAGACTCAAATTATGTAATGGGTTTTACAATGCTTGATAAAGCAATGGAAAAAGGTTATGAAAAGTTCAGTGTTATGGCTAGAGACACTGTTGCAATGATTAAAACTGCTAGACATTTGAGAGATGATTTAACTGTTTTCTATTTTTCTCATCCAGACACTATTGAAGATGGTGGAGATATTATAGGATACAAGATGAAAACATCAGGTAAACTTATTGATAACCAAATCAATCTTGAAGGATTATTTACAGTGGTGTTATACACTAATGTAGAAGAGAACAAAGATGGATCTGTAAATTATGAATTTGTAACAAATCGTTATAAAAAGATTCCAGCTAAAAGTCCTGATGGTATGTTTGCAGAAACAAAAATACCAAACAACCTACAATTAGTAGTAGAAACATTAAATGAATATTATAACTAAAATTAAATTAAAATGAGTAGTATCGGAGGAAAAAAGAGAGAAAACACTGGAACAGGTGATTTTGGAAAGAAAGTGGGATTATTTGAAGCTAATGTTGTAGCAATTAATCCAACAGCAGAAGAGTTTAAAGACATTCTAGGAATGGAACTTAAAGAAGATAGCAAAGCTACTGAGTATTTAGGTGAGACTAAAGATGGAAACAGCTATTTACGTGTTGATTTTTGGTTACAAAGAGTTAACCATGATGATAAGTTTAAAACATCATTCTTCTTAGAAGACAAAGAACGTGAAAACAAAGATGGTAATAAGAAACAATATATCAATTCTATTGGTATGTGTTCTTGGGCTGCAGATGAGAATGATCTAGCTGAATGGTTTACTAAAGGAAGAGATTTCAGAGTGGCTTATGTAGGTGAAGAAGATTTCTATAACTTTGTACGTACATGGTTAGCTGATCTTGATTATCGTGATGCAGACACTGTTCTACAATTGGAATGGAAGAAGTTGATGAGAGGTAATCTTAAAGATTTGAAAGACCAAATTGATGGTGAATGGGTTAAATCTGTTGTAGCTCTTGCCACTGTAATAGTTAAAGAGAAAGATGGAGAGTCTAAAGAATATCAAGGAATCTACAATAAAGCATTTGCTGGTGGATATACATTAAAACAATTTAGACTTGTTGATTATGGAGACAAAAGAATACAAGAGAGTCTTAAAAACAAGAAACCACGTGATTTAAAAGCACATGAGAAGTTTGTTGTTAATATTATAGGTGAATATGGTTGTAAAGACTATTACACTTTAAAAGATCTTCAAGATTATAATGCTGATGATAACTTAGTTGCTTCTGATGCATTCATATCTGATGAAGGTGATGATTATTAATTCAATTTAATTGTTAATAAGAGGCCTCATCAGAAATGGTGAGGTTTTTTATTTTAAAGCTATGATAAGAGGAAGAAAAAGAATAAACTTAACAACTGATAGCGTATTAGAAATGATATCTGAATATGATGTCTATAAATTCTATATGCCACATCAGAACTGGAAAATTAATGTAGTTACTTATTCTCCCTTTAGAAATGAAAAGAATCCTTCATTCATTATAGGATATAGATCAGGGACATTGAGATTTTGTGATTTTGGAGATTCCAGCAAGAAAGGTGGATGCTTTGATTTTGTAATGATGTTATTCAATATACCACTGAGAGATGCCTTATTAATGATTGATAGAGATTTTGATCTTGGGATTGTCACAGGGTCCTCTACAAAGAACTATGAGAGGATTGTTTCTGATTACAAACAACCAACTGCTACATCTAAACGTGAATATTTCATTCAGGTTAAACCTAGAAAGTTTACACACGAAGAGCTAGCATATTGGAATGAGTATTACCAGGACATAGATGATCTTAGAGCTAACAATGTATATTCAATAGATACACTATATCTAAACAAACAAAAGTTTCCTCTAATGGAAACAGAGTTAAGATTTGGTTATCTATATGAAGGCCATTGGAAGCTATATAGACCATTTGCAGACAAGAAGAATAAGTGGATGCCTAATAATGTGCCTATCACTATGATGGATGGACTAGATGACATTAAAGATTGTGATGTTGCATTCATCAATAAGAGTAAGAAGGATTACATGGTGATGAAAAAAGTATTTCCATGTTGTTGTGCAGTGCAGAATGAAGGACTTGGTTGTTTCTCTGAAGAGAACGTTGAGTATCTAAAAGAAAATTCTGAAAGACAAATCTTATCCTTTGATAGTGATGAAACTGGTGTAAAGAATTCTCAACTGATAACTGAAAAGTTTGATTTTGAGTATTGTAATGTTCCCAGAATCTATCTAGATGAAGGAATTAAAGATTGGGCTGATTTAGCAAAGACACATGGATTAAAAGTTATAGAAGAATATTTAACACAAAGAGAAATAATATGAATTTAGAAAAACACATTTGGGAAGGATGGACAGTTCAATCTTTTATAGATGAACTTGAACCTATATTTAATATGATAATGAATGGACAATCATGGCAAAAGCCATTTACTTCTAAAGAAGAAATAAAGAAGTGGTGTATGGATGAACAACCATATTATAAGAAACATATACCTGAAGTAGTAGAGTATTTTAATGAAAAACAAAAACAATTAGTATGACAGTAACAGATAAATATCTAGAAATACTAGAAGAAGAGATTAAAGAAAACATTGAATGGTTATCTACAATAGATAATGATGACATTGAATGTATAGGAATAGAAAACTTAGAAGCAATATTAACAAGATTCTTTAATAGAAAGATATCATTAACATTAGGATAAAATAAAAATTATGGAAAATTACAACACAGCAAGAGGAATGTTGCTAGCAGCAGCATTACCTGAACAAACCAAAACTTACAAACCAGTGAGTCACAGACAATTGATGGACCTAACACTTGAGAGTATTCATCAAGCAGGATTTATCCTAGACCAAGAATCTTACACTTCTGCAAGAGAAGGTAAAGTAGCTAATGGTAAGTTCACAATTAAGAATGTAGCTGATAGTGAAATGCAATTACAAATTGGATGGCAGAATAGCTATGATAAATCATTAAGCTTAAAGTTTGCTATTGGTACAAAGATCTTTATTTGTAGTAATGGATGTGTAAGTGGTGATTATGGATCTTTTAAACATAAACATGTTGGAGAGATTCAAACATTCACACCAAACGCTATTACAGAATATATTAAGAACGCTGGAGAAGCTTTCACTAATATTCAGAAAGAAAGAGACATTATGAAGACTATTCAATTAGATAGAAGAGCTCAAGCTGAACTTATAGGACGTATGATCATTGAAGAAGAATTCATTGAATCTACACAGTTAAACATCATCAGAAGAGAACTTGATAATCCTACACATGATTATGGTGCAGAGAATAGCTTATGGGAATTGTACCAATTTACAACATTCAGTATGAAAGAAGTGCACCCAAGCTTATGGATGGGTAATCATATTGATGCACATGCATTCTTTGCAAATGCTGCAGGTATTGTTACAACAAAACAAGAATCTATTAACCAATTAGAATTGTTTGCTGTATAATGGAAGAATTAATAGAATGGGCTAAGAAGTATAAGGATACTCACCCAAAGAAGTTTTATGAAATATGGGATTTTATTTCTCTATGTCAAGATGAGATAGATGAAGGAGGTTCTCCTACACATGAAATAGAATTATGTAAAGAATCAATTAGACAATTAGTAAACGAAGACAAGTATGGAATGGAATAATTTTAAACACCAGTTTCACCCATCATGGCATGCAAGAATGAAGCCATTTATTGAAAGTGAAGAGTGTGATAAGATTTATGCATTTCTAAAATCAGAGAGTAAAAGGGGCAAGAAAGTTGCCCCTATCTCTATGCATGTTTGGAGATGTTTCTTAGAGACACCATTAGATGATCTTAAAGTGGTCATGGTTGGGATGTGTCCCTATCATACATTTAAGAATGATGCTCCTGTAGCAGATGGATTACTTATGGGATGTTCAGTAACAGAAAAAGTTCAGCCTTCATTAGATCAGTTCTATAGAGCTATGGAGAAAGAATTTTATGATGGGTTGAACTTACACATTATAGAGAATCCAGATGTAAGCTTCTTAGCTCATCAGGGAGTGTTAATGCTTAATGCCGCTTTAACAACAGAGAAAGATAAAGCAGGTTCTCACATAGAACTATGGGAACCATTTATGAAATATCTGTTTGAGGAAATTATAAACCACTTAGGTATACCAATTGTCTTTCTTGGTAAAGATGCAGCTAAATATAGAAAATATACAGGAATATTCACACATGTATTTGAAGTGAGTCACCCAGCTAGTGCATCTTATAAAGGAATAGATTGGGATACAGAAGGTGTATTTACAAAGGTTAATAGATTATTAGAAGAAAACAATGGGTTCAGTGTTGCATGGTTAGACATTGATGTACCCTTTTAACAATTAAAAAATAGAAAACATGGCAGAAACAACAGGTCAAATAGACCAATTGATTGAACAAAAAATTAACAGAAAAATAAATGAGTTTGCACAAAGTATAACTAATGAAATAACAAAGTTTCTTGAAGAAAATGGTGAACTTCCTACAACTCGTATAACTGTTGCAGATGGATGGACAAATGATGGATATAATAGTAGTAAAGTTCCAGTAAACTATATTGATGTTTACACAAATGATTTTAGAAAAGCACTTTCTAATGGAATAGCTAATACTGTTAAACAAAAAATGATTGCTAAAGCAACAAAAGAGTTATTAGATAAAGTTGAACTATTAAGTTAAAAATTATGGAAAATATAGAAATTAAAACTGAAGATTTACAACAAGGAGATGAGGTGATCATTCATGGGAATGGTTACATAAGATATGTAAAACTTCTTAGACCATTGAAACCACGTAAAGAACCTAATTACAGAGGTGATACAACTTATTCTAGCATTAAATGTTCCTTTATAGAAGATGGGACATCATGGAATAAACAAGGAACCTTAAGAGGTGATGGTCATAATAAAGAAGCATACATAGATTTCAATTACAGAAACGTTTGGTTAGTAAAAAGAGAAAAAATATGAGAATAGTAAAACATGGAGGACAGCTAGAAATAGGAGATTTCATAGCTATAAGTTATGCAGCTGGATTTACATTTGGTTGGTATTGTGGATATGGTAAAAACACATTACAATACATTGAATATAATTGGCCAGTTGTATCTTTAGATCAATATAACAGAGTTAAGACAGATACTGCTTATCGTGATTATGAAAAAGCAAATTCAGAAGAATTTAATAAAAACTGGATAGCTAAGAATTATGTAAAAGATTGGAACTATAGAGTGATGAAGATTCAAGATCCAGAAGCTATATTCACAAAACAAGAAAATTTAGATAAATACAGAGAATCAAAGGAAATTTTAGAACAAATTAAATTTATATAACATGATTTTAGAAAAACAGACAGAAAGCAACGTCCTATTAGAAGGACAATCACAAGAAAGTATAGGAATGTCACTAGACTTAGATTCTGCACAGATATTGATGCAGATGTTAAGTAAGAATTTATATTCTGATGACATAGGTTCTGCTATTAGAGAATGTGCAAGTAATGCACTAGATAGTCATAGAAGAGCTGGAGTGGACACTCCTATCATTGTATCATTTAAGTCTTCTACAGATTACAATTATGAATTCTGTGTAGAAGATTTTGGTATTGGTCTTGATGCTGATGATGTAAGAAACATTATTAGTAAATATGGTAAATCTACTAAGCGTGAAAGCAACACTGAGCTTGGTATGATGGGCCTTGGTTTCAAAGCACCTCTTGCATATTCTAGTAGTTTCTACTTTGTATGTAGAAAGAATGGAATGGAACGCAAGTATATGATGTATGAAGGAGAAGATACTAACACTATTGATCTTTTATATGAAACAGAAACAACAGAAGCTAATGGTGTAAAGATTATTATTCCTGTTAAGTATAGTGATAGATATACCTTCCAAAAGAAGATTAAAGAGCAATTGTGTTATTTCGAGAGTGTATATTTTGATGTACCAGATGATAAATCAATCACTAATGATTTTGTAATCTCTAGACATACACATTTTCAATTCTCTGAAATGTCTACAGATGATAAATTACATATCTGTTTAGACAATGTATATTATCCTTTAGACTTTGAGAAACTTGGTATTGATAGAATTGATTTTCCTGTAGCTCTTAGATTTACATTGAGTGATGGATTATATCCAACTCCTAATAGAGAATCTTTGAGATATACACAAGAAGCTAAACAAATCATTTTAACAAGACTTAGTAATGTAGCAGATTATTTTGTTACCAAATACAATGAGCAATTGTCTGAAGGAAGTGATATTAAATCTGTAGTTAATCATTTAGAGAAGAATGGTCATAAGATTACAATGGCTAATGGTACTCAACAAAGAATTGATACTTTCATTAAGTTTTCTCAAGTGGCAATTGCTGTTCCAGAAATAGATGGTGTTAAGTTAATTAACTTTCCAGAGCTATATAGAGTATACAAACAAAACATGATAGTAGATGCATTTCCTTCTCAATTCTTATTGAGATATAAAAGAATGCAAAATACAGATAAACATTATGTATGGGGATACAATCTAGAAAGTGTATGTTCTGGAGCAAGTAAAGTGTGGATGTATAATGATAGATTGCCAGGTATTAAGAAAGACTATCTAAGAGCAACTTGTATAGAAAATCAATACAATTTTATTGTTAAAAGAGCTGCTCCTATGAAATTAGGTGTTCCTGCTAAGTTTAATATTTATACTTATTATCATTTATTGCATCTTAAAAACTATCCAAAATCACAATGGAGAGATGTTATTAAGGAATATCAATACATTATGTCTTTGGTAGAAGCACAGTTTACTAACCTTGATGAATTAGTTGTACCACAACGTTTTATTGATAGTAGAAAGAAAGTTAAAATAGCTACTACTGGAGGAACATCTGGTAAAAGACTTAAACTTCAAGGGGAGATTGTTTGTAAGAAAGGTGTAGACTTAATGAGATGGAATGATGGTAGAAAATGTAAGTTTGATTCTCAATTGTATAAGTTACAAGATCTTGAAAGTGCTAAACATCTAAAGGTGTATGCTCATCATGATGACTATTTGAAGCTTGATGCTTTGTATGGTGTGATGCAGAGACAAAAGATGGAAGTGATTACATTTTCTTCTAGAGAACTTAAAATAGTTGAAGGACTAGAAATACACAATTTAATATCATACGACAAATTTATGGAAGGAAATAATGCACCATTTAAAAGAATAATCACATCAATGTTAATTAGTGACATGATGATTACTTACAGAAACATCTTTGATAGAGTGGATCAAATAGGATATGTATCTTCTGATCTTGCTAATAAGCTAAGAGTGATTAGGGAATACAAGCGTTCTTATTATTATGATAGTAATGAATCTTTGAAAACAGCTATGTTAGAAGTAGCTAGAGAGCACAATCTATTTGATCAAAACATCTATCCTGAGTATTTGGAAATGTTAGATATATTCAATAAACTTACATTCTTAAATCCATTGTGTGGAAAATCAGGTTATTATCGTGAAGATGATCAAATGGTAGGTGTAATGACTGATCTTTTTAAATATTACAAATACAGAGTTGATTTAAAGCATTATAATATTAGAATCAATGAAGAAGTGTTAACTGAAGAAACTGTTGAACAATTAATAGACTAATTATGGAAAGTGATTGTTGTGGAGCATATTCAGAATATGCAGGAGACATAGATATATGTCCAGAGTGTGGAGAACACGCAGATTGGAATGAAATAGAAGATTAAATTAACAGAGGGAGGGAATAGTTCTCTCCCTCTTATTAACAAGTAACAATTAAAATTAAATACAATGAACAACAAATTTTTAAGTCTTGACTGGTTCAAGCAAACAGCAGAGAATGCAATAGCTAAAGTGGTAGCTAACAAGTTAGAATCTTTAATGGAGCAAGAAGAAGCTCCTAGAGAAGAATATGTAAAACCTTACATGAATCTAAAATTGGTAAATGATACACTAACAATAGTGTTGAATGATGGAAATGTATTGAGTAAGCCTGGAGCAACAGAAGAAGATTTTCATGCTGTAGTTAATGCAACAAGTGAACATGAAATACATGCTATTGTAGCTTCTAGAGAAGTAAAAACTGATGTAGAAGCACTAAGAGCTGAAACAGCTAGAATCAAAGCTTTACAACAGGGTATTGAATTACTTGGACATCTTGATGATTTTACTGTAGAAGGATCAACAGTTTATTTAGCTGGTACATCTAGAAGCATGCCTCAAATATTAGTTGAAGAGTTTATCACTGTAGTGGATAGAGTGAGTAATGAACCTTCTCAAGAATCACTTCATGCACAACTGAATCAAGATGATGAATATGTAGCATTGAAAAACTTCTTTATGTGGTGTTGTTTAAACCCAAGAGCTGAAGTGGCACATGAGCTATATAGATTCTTAAGTGAGAATTCTTTTAGAATTACTAGACAAGGATTTGTTGTAGCATTGAGAAATGTTGTAACGCTTCATGGATCTCCAGAGCTTGTACATTTTATTAGTAATGCCTATAACAAGGTGAAAGCTGTATGGAAGAAGAATCCAGACTATTACACTATTTTCTTAGAAAATGGAGAATACAAACTTGTACATGATTCTGCTTTAACAACTATTGAAACTCATACATCTACAACATGTCCTGATTGCTTAGGTGATGGTGGATGGTATGATGAGCCTTGGGAAGATGATAATAACTGGATAGATTGTGAAACATGTGATGGATCAGGAGAAGTGGAAGAATATACATACACTGTAGATGTTCCTGTAGATCATGGTAAGAAAATTGGTGGACTAACAGAATTGTATCTAGATCTTCCTAATAGAGCAGAGAATAGATTTACTGATGATTGGACCAAAACATTTGATATTCGTATTGGACAAGTGACTAGTATGCCACAAGAAGAATGTAACTGGAGTACACAAGATTGTGCTGCTGCAGGATTACACTTCACTGCTGATCAAATTCACTATGTAGGATGTGGAGATCAATCTGTTATTGTTCTTATCAATCCTATGAAGGTGGTTGGTATTGGTCAACACAAGGGTAGATGTTATGAATATCTTCCAATTATGACTGTTGCAAGAGATGAAGCTACAAGAATTCTTCATGATGGTGAGTTTGATACAATACAATTAGATGAAGATTATGCTATTCGTGAATTAGAATTTCTTGCAGAGAAAGTTAAAGATGGATTTGCTACTGAGTCTAGAAAGTATGAATTCAACATGCCAGGTATTTCTGCTGTAGAAATAAATAACATTGTTAGCAGTCTTAGTGAGATGAAAGCTAAGATAAGTAAACGTGTTAGTACAATTAAGTAGTAAATAATAATTATAGTTATGTCGCAAGTATTTCTTATATTTGCGACATAACTTAATTATAATTATATGGCAAAGAGAGTGTTGGTCCCAAAGACAAGATGCAGTGGTACAATGAGCGAAGCTATGTTTTGGTCATTCATAAGAAGTGCTTTGAGACAGAAGAGTAGATGGTGGAAGCCCATATCAGTATGTAAATTAAATGCACGTAGAGATTATACTGGACCTAGTAAACGTCAGAAGTATGAATATCAATGTAAGAAATGCAAGAAATGGCATACAGAAAAGAATATCAATGTAGATCATATTATACCAGCAGGTTCATTGAATACAGCACAAGATCTACCACTATTTGTAGAAAGACTGTTCTGTGAACAAGATAACCTTCAGGTGTTATGCACTGCATGTCATGATAAGAAAACATTAAAAGAAAAACAATCTAAAAAGAAAACAATATGAGTTTAGATGTAAGTTTATATAGAAAATACCATGTCAGTTATGATGAGGGTAAAACATTAGAACCACAAAGAGAAGAAGTGTATGGTGCAAACATTACACATAATCTTGGAAAGATGGCAGGAGAAGCAGGGATATATGAAGCACTGTGGAGACCTTATCAATTAAAAGAAGGATATAACATTCCTGAAGATGATTATGATGCTGAATATGAATTTGAAGAAGCTAATCCAGTGAGAGCACATGAGATAATCGAAATAATCGAAAAGGGACTTGCTGATATGAAGAAAAGACCTAAGCATTATGAGAAGTTTAACTCTCCAAATGGTTGGGGAATGTATCATAATTTTGTACCTTGGATAGAAGAATATTTAAAAGCTTTAAAAGAATTTCCTGAATCACAAGTAGTGTGTGATAGATAAAATTAAAAACCTAAATTATGAAGAACGCAATAACGATTAATAAAACACCTTCATTCAATGAGGTGTGGCATGAAGGTCATGTAGAACATGAAGGTAAATACCATTACTTCTGGTTGATACATCCACAAGGATTAGATGATAAGGGTGATCAATATGAATTAGAAGTAAGATGGTTTTTCTCAAGAGTACCAAAAGAAGTGAGAGCTTTGTATCCACAAATTATAGAAGCATTTAAACAAACATTATGAACATATTCAAAATAATACCACTAGATGTATATGGACATGATATAGTTATATCTATAGGACAATCAGATGATGATCTTTATGAACAAATTAAAGAGAACATATCTAGAAAACAGTTTGATAAACATATGGCTAATCAAAAATCTATAGCCACTACACACAAACTTAAAACTGGAGCTATTCTTATAAGATTTAAAGATGATATAAATGATCCTGGTATTGTAGCTCATGAAGCTTTTCATGCTGTTGTGTTCTTGTTTAAGAAAATAGGGATAGATTTTGCATATGAATCAGAAGAAGCTTATGCTTATACATTAGAATATTTAACTAATCAAATTTTAAAAATCAAAGAAGATGAAAACATGGATTTGGGAGAACCAACAACTCTTTAGTATAAATAGAGAGTTACAAAGACTAATAGATGATAAGATAGTAAAAACTGTCGTATCAATGTCATTAGTAGCTACAGAAGATCCAAAAGGATCAATGTCATTATATAGTGCAATATTAATCTATAAGTAATATGACACACACTGTAATATTAGGGAATGAATGTTATATTTATATGAATGGAAGACTTATTCATAAAACTAGAACAGATAATTCAGAATCAGGAGTTACATTTGATGTAATGGCCTATAGAAAGAACGATAGTTTAAAATCAATTAAATTATGAAAACAATAATTCATGTAAATCAACATGTCATTAAGAGTAATAGAAAGAATGGTGTAAATGATCCTGTTCTAACTGTTAAGACTTATAAAGAGAATAGATATGCTCACGAAGTTGAGATAGATGGTCCTAGTAAAATAGTATATTCTGAAGATAAACCACTAAGTTGTGGAGCACATGTTTGGATTGAGACACAAGGAGAAGTAACAATTATTAAATAAACAATTATGATAAAAGGAACAGCAAAAACAGAAGCTCAATACAGAGCTGTAACAATGGACAGCAGTAGTTCATTGAAAGAATTCTCTCAAGACAGAAAGAAATATTACAAGAAATATTTTCTTGGAGAGAAGGTGGAAGATAAAGATAGCTCAGCAGCTAATATGGGTAGAATAGTCGAAACCCTACTAATGGAACCACATCTATTTGATGATAAGTTCTATATGTCATCTTGTACTTCTACACCAACAGGACTTATGTTAGATTTTGTTGAAGCATTGTATAAATGTACAGAGCTTGCAACAAATGAAGAAGGAAAAGTGGTTATAGACTTTTCAGAACTTTCTCTAGAAGCTTATCATATATCAGGATTCAAAATCAAATATGAAGCTGTAATGAATAAGTTTATAGGAAGTGATGCTGAATTGTATTATAATGAAATACGTACAGTGAGAAGTAAGAATCTAACAGTGGTTAACACTACAGAAATATCTATTGCTGAGAAAATTGTAGAACAACTTAAGACTAATAGTACTACAGGTCCAATTGTTAATCTTGTAAACAGTGCTAGATATGAAATCATAGATCAGATGCAAGTAGAAGGATATATAATTGATGGTCATCCATTTAAATCTATGTTGGATAAAGTGGTGATTGATCATAATGAAAGAACCATCCAACCATATGATTTAAAATGTACTTGGAGTGTAGAAAATTTCTATGAAGAGTATTATCTTTACAGACGTGCATATCTACAAGCATATTTATATTACTATGCAATGAAACATCTAGTAGATAATTCAGAGAGTCCTTATTATGATTATCATGTAGAATATCTAAAGTTTATTGTATGTGACAGCACCAACTACTATCAACCATTGATATACACTCTTGATGAGTT
>Ga0209088_10000933_pt1 | contig 19687 bp, 14 predicted proteins | sample S_140625_EF_Meta_FD_187324 | JGI IMG/M metagenome (GOLD analysis project Ga0209088, IMG submission 187324) | Freshwater microbial communities from Lake Simoncouche, Canada to study carbon cycling - S_140625_EF_MetaG (SPAdes) (version 2) | ecosystem: Environmental > Aquatic > Freshwater > Lake ... | reverse complement strand
GTGGAATGTGGACCACCAATTATTAACTTCTCTGGTGGCGGTGGTGTTGGAGCACTTGGAAATGCTATTGTTGGTATTGACGGCGCAATACTTGCAGTAGATGTTATAGAAGGTGGATTTGGATATCAGTACGAACCTTTTGTGAATGCAAAAGATAATTGCCAAATCGGAAATGGTGCAGTACTCACTGCTGTTCTTGGAGAAACCACCGAGACGCTAGAAGAAACCTATGATAGTGAAGCAGACTTTGAAGAGTATGAAATATGCCCAGATACGACTGTTGGATATGGTAGAAATTGGGGCCCGAATGGAGAAGATCTGGGTCCTTGGGAACCAAGAACGTATACGGAAGTAAGTCAAGATCCAATTCGAAAAGAAATTGAAGAATATCAAAAAGCACTTACAGTAGGAAAAAATCCATTTTGGACGACAAGAAAAAATACACCAAAAAGAATTACATCATTAAGTCAATCATTTAGAAAGTATGATGTTACCGATGAACCATACTTGAAGAATAGAAGAGCAGAAGGGGTAAAAGATCCCGTTGCATGGAATGAATTTATGAATTCCTATACAATCTCTCCTGTTCCCCCATCAAATGTTTCTGGAAGTGATTTTGCAGGAAAAGTATTTACGTTTGAATGGGAAGATGAGTTTCCTCGTGATGGAGAATATGTTTTTAGAGGACTGTGCGATAATAAAGCAACACTATATCTTGATGGATTAAAATTCTTTGATCTTGGAGATTTTAATGGAGCCGTAAGTCCACAAAGAAAAACTTTGCAGGCAGGAGTTCATAAAATTAGAGTTGATTTGGAAAATTATCCCATTTATGAAACTAAAGTAATACAACCAAAAGTACCACCAAAAAAACTTCCTCCAGCACCGCCTCCAGAATTGATTGGTATGCTGCGGTTTTTTACAGCCGACTTTAGTGGTCCAGCATTAACAACTCATTTTTATACATCAGATCCAAATGATGAATTTATTCAGGAAAATGGATTTGTTCTTGAGGGATTGGCATTTAAATTATTTAAAAGTTCTGCCAATGTTCCTGGAACTGTAGATGTTTATCGTTTATTTAAGGGAATAATAGGAGATCATTTCTTCACAACATCTGGAGCAGAAAAAGGTTCAGCAGTACTGGATCAGTACATTTATGAGGGAGTTGTTGGAAAGGCATATTCGGAGCCAGGACCAGATAGAATTGAAGTAGTACGTTATTTTAGACCATCTACAGGAGAGCATTTTTATGTTACAACTATAGAAGATTCGCAACGTCCTGGTTGGTTAGCAGGTCTTGGATATGTAAGGGAGGGAACAGCATTTTATGCTCCAACTGATCCAACTGCCACACCAACTACTGAACCAGTTGCAAAACCAACATCAAATCCAATTCAAAATGCAAATGTCTTTAATACAGTAGATTATATTGATAAAGCAACTCGTCGTTTGTGGAGAACCAATCCAACAGCAACTGCAACATCAAGCATTATTGATCGTTATGGAATATGTCCTTTTGATACAACAACTGCAGAAGCACAAAACCAAAGTTATGCAGGAACTCATACAATTATATGGAACAATATCAATTTTCCAATAGATGGTGATTATAGAATTCAAATTGCGGTTGATGATAATGTAACTCTTTATATTGGCGATACTCAAATTAGAAAACAAGGATTTTTTCCAGGCACATCGACAGGTACTGGAGATCTTAATGAAATCTATCAATTTAAGGCAGGAAATTATACAATTCGTGCAGAACTAGAACAAATTCCAGGTTCTGCTTTGGCTAGAGGAAATCCAATGGTTCTTGCAGTCAATATTGAAACAACATACAGCACTCAACAAGTTGTTTCTCCAAAATCTTGGAATGATAATCCAATGGGAATATCAATTACAATTGATGCTCCTCCCCCAACTGTTCCAAAAGAAATCCCACCAGTTCAAACAGGAAGATGTCCTCCCAGTCCGATTTGGTCTACAAGATTTCCTGGTGCATCACAAGCATGGTATCCTGTTCGTTTTAATGTTCCAAATACTTGGAGCAAGTTTATGAATAGATATGCACTTTCGCCTGTCCCCCCACTAGACACTCCAGGAAGTGATCAAACCGAAGTTAACTTTTTAAATGATTGGAATGTTGAAATACCATATGCAGGATATTATGGTGTAAAAGGAACTGGAGATAATAGGGGAAGATTGTTGATTGATGACATAGAAGTAGCACAATTTGATGGATTTAACGTAGTCAACCCAAAATTAAAAAAAGTTTATCTTACTAAAGGTAATCATAAAATAACAACTGAAATTTTTAATTATTCAATTTTAGCAACATCTATAGTTAATAAAAAAATCTTTAGTACAAAAGATTGGATTGTAACATCCCCATCCCAACCAAAAACAGTTGATGTTAGTTTTAATATCTCTGTTGCAGGTGGGTTTGCAAATAAATTTGTCATTGATGATTTGGGGATATCTGTATCAAAAGTAAATGATAGAGGCCAAAGTAGTAAAAATGAAAACATTACAAAAAATGTTGAATATGGTAAAGTATATAAGGTAAAACTTTCTACTAGTAATCAAGGACAAATAAAATTAAGAACTCAGGGAAATAATGTATTACAGGCAGAAGATGATAGAGATTTTAATTGGAAAGATATTCAATGTACCACTAATATTGGAAGATTTTATGATTTAAATGGCGATGAATGTAAATTTGTTGTCGATAATGCCGGAGTATTCCCATCATTTAGCAGTGGTACAGTAAAGGATGAAGTGACTTATATTGGACCAACACCAATTGCATCTTATCCTCAACCAATTACTGGGAGAACTGAATTCATTTCGCCTGCATTTAGCAATATCTTAACACCAACAGATGAAATTCAAGGAAAAACTTGGATTATGAGATGGAGTAATGTTGACTTTCCTGAAGACGGACAGTATATATTAAAGGCGGAAGCAGATGATTTGGCAATTATTAGAATTGATGGCGTTGAAGTGGGAAGGGCTAAAGTAAATGAGGGGCAACGAACTACCAATTTTAATGCAACTAAAGGAAAACGAACAGTGGAGTTTGAGTTATCAAACATCTCCATACCAAATACATCATTCCAACAAAATCCAGTTGTTGTTTCCGTAGAGATCAGTAAAAATATAAATGTAACAACAAAAGCAAATATTCCGTGGACAACAAATCCAGTTGGAGTATCTGCAATTTTAATTCCTCCCCCTTGTCCCAAATTGGTTAGAGGTAGAGGTGTTGTAGATAAAGTAATTATAGAAGATCCAGGTGTTGGATACATACCACCAGTACCTGGTGGCAATGGATATCCTGTTATTCTTAAGCTTGCAGAAGTTTTTGTAGAAAATTCTGGAATCAATTATAATTGTGGGGTGGATCAACTTAAAATTATTCCAGATAATGGGGCAAAATTAAGTTATACTTGCAATGCTTTTGGAGTTATTGATGCGGTAAGTGTTGATAGTCCCGGTACTCCTTTTAATAGTTATCCAGAAATCACTCTTGTATCAGAAACTGGAGTGAATGCATTATTCAGACCAGTATTTGAAGTTGTAAGAGATCCATTGGATCCTACAATATCTCCAAATAATATCATTCAGGTTACTGATTTGGTTGGCCTCAAGCAAACTGGATATGTAGATGGAAGACCATATTATGGTGCTGTCTTCTATGAAAATGGACTTAAATATGCAGGATATTATAAGACAATTGGAGCACCAATTCGAATTTATGATACTCTTCAAGAAAGTATCACTGCGAAGGTCACCACACCTGCAAGTGCAATCGAAAGATCTGGTACTGATGTTACCAATAATGATCCAAGACTTAATATTCCAGGTACGCCAAATACCACTACATAGTAATACATTAGATATATTTTTTTACTAATGGCTACATCACAAAATCGTAATAATTCAAAACTGGGTACTCCCACAACATTGACTAAAGGTGGTGCTGCTGGTGGTGTTTCAAAAACAAACACTGCTAAACAAAATTATACTGCAAGAAGCGTTGGTAATGATCATGGGTCACTTACTTTTGGTGCTATTCACAAACAAGGTGATGTGACATCAGATGTAATGCTTCAGGCAACTGATGGAAGGCATGGCATTATTTTAGATAAAGACGGTTCTCGTAAAGGATGTACACAAATCACTGCTCCTGGTAGAATTACTATTGATGCAGGTGAGGATAAAAAGGAAGCAGAAGATACATTGATGATTCATTCTTGGAATGGAAATATTTGTATCGTTGCAAGTAATGGAAAACTTAGATTGCAAGGAACTGATATTGAATTAGTTGCTGTTGGTGAGGGTGGTTCCAAAGGAAACATTCGCATGAAAGCAAGTGAAACAATTGAACTTGATGGGAAAAAGATCATTGGCAATGCAAAAACTTTGTGTAAAATGGTTTCCAGTGGTAAAGTAGAAATGGCAGCAAATACTTGTATGAATATATACGGATCATTAATCAGAAATACTACCGATGCCGTTGCAAATAAAGATGGTAAGAATGGTGGTCAACTTCTTCAAAATTTACAAAATCTAACAAGTTAAAAGTAAAATGGCAAATTCTTCAGATGATATTTCAACTGGAAGACAGTTGATGGTTGGTGCAGGACAACCTCCTTGGATGGGGATTGGTGCAGCAGCTGTAAGAGGTGCTGCATTTGTTGAAGGTCCTTTATCAATTGGAAATGCAACAGAATTTCCTGGTGCATATGCAACATTGATGGTTGGTCCGTTGTCAAATGGTGATGCAATAAAAGTTCCTGTTGCTGGGGCAAATTGTGGTCAAAATTTTTCTCCTTATTCACTTGTTGTAAGTGGTGATGCAGCAATTTTTGATAATCTAAGTGTCAGTAGTAATGTGATTGCAGGTTCTGATATCATTGCTCAGGGAGAAGTTAGGTCAAGATGTGGATCACATATCTTATCTGCTAAAAAGAACTTTGATATACCTCACCCATCCAAAGAAGGGTGGAGACTGCGCCATACGTGCCCAGAAGGTCCCTCAAACGATGTTTATGTAAGAGGAAAGGTTCTGAACCGAAATGAAATTCAACTTCCTTCTTATTGGAAAGACCTTGTTGATTGGACAACAATTACTGTATCACTAACACCAATTGGTGCTCATCAAGATGTGATTGTAAAAAGAATTGATGAAGATAAAATTTATCTCCAATCAAAAGGTAATATGCCCATTCATTGTTTCTATCATATCTTTGCTGAAAGAGCGGATGGTGAGAGATTGATTTCTGAGTATCAAGGAGAAAGTCCTGCAGATTACCCAGGCAATAATAATGAATATTCAGTTTCTGGATATCATTATGACACTAAAGGAGAAAACTAATGGCTGAATTTTTTATACAAAACGAACAGAATGGAATTCCAAATTGTGCGGATCAAAGTCCATATGGAATTCCATCTAGTAGATTTGACTATATTTTAAAATCATTAACTGGCGATGATGATTATCCATATGATGCTTGCACTCCATATCTTCATTATAATGTAAGAGTTGCAAACTTAAGAGCAGATGCCCAAATTCTTGCTCCAAATTATCGTGGAGGTAATTTTTATGGAACCTTTTATGGCACACTAAATGGAAGAGCAACGGGCAATAAATCATTTGATATTTCACATCCAACAAAAAATGACTGGAGATTGAGGCATGTTTGTTTGGAGGGTCCAGAGAGTGCAGTATTCTTCAGAGGTCGCCTAACCAATTCAAATGTAATTGAACTTCCAGATTATTGGACTGGACTTGTTGACCCAGAAAGTATTACAGTTTCTCTAACTCAAATTGGATATTCTCAGGACTTAATTGTTGAAAAAATTGAATGGGGAAAAAAAGTTTTAATTAAGTCTGGAACCGGAGCAAATGTTGATTGTTACTATTTGGTTCATGGAACAAGAAAAGATACTGAAAAATTAATTCCTGAATATGAAGGAAAAACGCCAGCAGATTATCCAGGAAATAATGATCTTTATTCCGTTGCTGGTTATCATTATGATGTTCGTAATATAGGAGATATTAACCTATGATTTTTACTAATAGCCCCAAATCCCAATTTGTTTATAATGACCTATCGGATGAGCAGTCAAGACTTCAAAAAGCAGTTCAAAGTAATTATACAAACACTGGAGTTACCTCAACATCAGTAGGTAATTACAAAGTTCCTTCTGCAGCTTTAGATCAACTTGCACTTCAAAAACTTGTAGTGATTAATAGTAAAAAACTAGAAATTTCTACAATTACTACCAATAATTTTAATACTTATTCCAGTTCTTGTGGTGCAAGTGGATGTGGTATAGGTACATCCACAAGTTTTTCTTCGTCGGTTATTGTAGGAACTTCAAAAACTACGGTTGGATATACTTGCGGAGTTACAACTTATTATGCAGGTAAAGCAGAAGTTCGTCAAGATATTTTATGTGCATGGAATTTTCCAGTTTTAGAAACTGTAAATTCCTCTGCAGAATTCTATACAGATGGAGAAACATACACTCAAGTTACCTCTGGTAATTTGGGTATTGGAAAAACTTCAGTTCTTTGTAGTGACACAAGCGATCTTTCAGGGTTGCAACCAACAGCAACATTAATTGGGTATTATTATCCAATTGATCCATCTGCTTCTGGCCCAGGATGTGCTGGTGCAATCTCTTCTGTTACATCCATTACAAATGAAATTATAACTTTAAGAAGTGAAATTAATTCTTTGACTACTGATATTAATACGATAAAAGATGAAAAAACAACATATCAAATTGATCTGTGGTATGAAAATAAGGCAACTAATGATTTTAATAATCGGTCAACTAATCTTGGAAATGCAACTAGTACGATGACCCAGTATCAGCAGGTAATTGCCGATTATGAAGCAACCACTTGACAATGCCCTCTAGGTGCCCTATAATACCTAGGTAATCAAACGAACCGCGAATGACTTTTGAACTTCAAGAAGACGAGTATCTCACTCGTTGTGTGGTGAATACGACTGCCCGCACCTTTAGTCTTTATTCTAACACAGGAGACGAAAAGGTAGTATCGTGTGATACAATGGATGAGTTTATGAATGTTCTTACGTTCGTTCGCAATACGATTGGCGAGGGTGATGAACTTGTTTATGCCGATCCTCTGACTGCAGGTTAATGCGTCCAGAAACAAGAACCTCAATGGAGATGTTGTTTGCTTCTAAATGGAACTTGCCGCAAGCAGCAAAACATGCTAATCTAACTTGTAAGGAGATGAAGATTACTTTTAACGAATACTGTAATTTTCATCCACCTACTTATCAATTTGAAAGGAACAATCAACTCAAACTTTTTTGAGTTTTTCTGCCCGTGTAGCCCAGCGGAAGAGGCACAAAACTTAAAATTTTGCAAGCGACAGTTCGAATCTGTCCACGGGTATTCCCTTCTAAATATGCAAAAGGGAAATCAATATGGGATACCGAATTGAAACAGCATATTGCTGGTACAACAAAGAAACTCAAATTATTTTGATGTACTTTATCAATCACATCCCATTTACTTTTGATGAACTTCCTGACTTTGTGATGGAAGATCCTGAAATCATCAAAAAAGCAGATCAACAACGTCGTTGGAATCCAGAAGATCTTTACCGAACTTCCTTTTATCTGATAGACGAAGAAGCACATCCGATGATCTTTGAAGTTGATTTGGAAAATCCAGAGGCACTTCCTGTGGATTAATTTTGCCTCTAAAGCATTGTGGTGATGCACCGCTCTTGTAAAGCGGAGACGACAGTTCAATTCTGTCTAGAGGCTTGAGTTCTATACTCCAATTATGTCACTTATTTCACAACAAGATAGAGATCTTGCTATTGAAGCATTAAATTTCTACCTCTTCAGTAAAGGTAATGATTTTACTGAAGCAAAGAGAGCAGAAGTAAATGCTCTTCTTAACTGGATTAAATTGGAAAAAACCAAAAATGAATATTAAACTTTGGTATTGCGAATCAATGAAACTATGGCGTTGGACTTTAACTGATGATTCTCGCACAATCATCAAACAAGAATCTGGACAACAACCAGACTTAAGAGATGCAATGAATGATGTAGCAACTACCGTGGAATATATGTTGGAAACCCGACAAATTCCATGAGTAAAAGTGCTTACTTTATAGATAAAGTTGGTAAGAATGAAATCAAAGATTTACTTTATACCTATCACTATTTAAAAGATGAATCCAAAGATTTTAAATCTGGTTTCAACTATGGACTTTTTAGATCCACATTCGAATGCCCTCTTAATATTGGCGGGTGTCTTGGTACTTGCGTTTTTACTAATCTCCCAGTTCCAGAAATTGCCGTAAGTGCATTTGGTCTGGAGAGACATCAACAAGATGGACTTTATGAACTCTCTAGACTTTGCATTCATCCAGACCTTCAAAAAGAAGAATATAATATTACATCCTGGTTTGTAAGTCGTTGTATCAAGAGGTTTAGAAAAGATGCCCCAGTTCGTGCTATTCTTAGTTATGCTGACTCTAATCACCACACTGGAGTTATATACAGAGCTTGTAATTTTAAGTATTACGGGTTAACCGCACCAAAGAAAGATTTTTACTATGCAGATGGCACAAAACATTCACGAGGTAGTGTTCGCGGCATTGATGGTCAGTGGTGCAATCGCAGCCGTAAACATCGCTATCTTATGGTATTCGATAAAACGCTGAACCTCTTGTGGAAAGAAGAAAAGTATGGTAATATATAAATGGCGATACTGATTAAACCCCTTCCGTGTGCTTCATAACCTCCTTCGGGAGGTTTTGTTGTATGATAAATAATCCATAACGGAAACTATAGATTTAATAAGATGGGTCTCTCCAGATTAGATAATTTTTTGAAATCGGTTCGCGGTACAATCATATATGTTGATCCAAATAGTCTTGATGCTACAGATAGTATTGAGAACCAAGGAAATTCATTAACCCGTCCCTTTAAGACAATTCAAAGGGCTCTGATTGAAGCATCAAGATTTTCATATCAGAGAGGTCTGAATAACGATAGATTTGGTAAGACTACAATTCTTCTATATCCCGGAGACCACATTGTTGATAACCGTCCAGGATGGATTCCTGATGGTTCAAATAATTACAGACTTAGAAATGGAGCACTATCAACAGATTTTCCTGCATTTGATCTAACAACAAACTTTGATGTTAATACTCAAGATAATCAACTTTACAAACTGAATAGTATTCATGGTGGTGTAATTGTTCCCCGTGGTACTTCAATTGTTGGTCTTGATTTAAGAAAGACTAAGATTCGTCCTAAGTATGTTCCCAACCCAGAAAATGATAATATTGAAAGATCAACAATCTTTAGAATTACTGGTGGATGCTACTTCTGGCAGTTTTCATTATTTGATGCTGATCCAAACGGTCAGTGCTATATTGATTACACAAACAACTTATTTGTTCCAAACTTCTCTCACCATAAACTCACTTGTTTTGAGTATACTGATGGAAGAAATGCTGTAAATATTAATGATACTTTCCAATCATATTCAACAGATCGTACTGATTTGGATATGTATTATGAAAAAGTTGGATTGGCTTATGGACAATCATCTGGTCGTGCAATTGAACCAGATTATCCATCTTCGTCTATTGATATTCAACCTAAGATTGATGAATATCGTATTGTCGGACCAACTGGTGGTTCGGTTGGTATTACAAGTATTAAGTCAGGTAATGGCGTAACTCCAACAACAACGATTACAGTCACAACTTCTTCTGCAGTAGATGGTCTGGATGTAGATACTGCATTCCGTGTTGAGGGTATTACTGCATCAGGTTATAATGGTCAGTTTGTTGTTACTGAAAGATTAAGCGATACTCAGATTACATATCAGGTTCAGAATGCACCAGCATCTGCACTTCCAAGCGTCACAGGAGCAACACTATCATTAAGTTCTGATACTGTTACCTCAGCATCTCCATACATCTTTAACATCTCTCTGCGTTCTGTTTATGGAATGTGTGGTGTTCTTGCTGATGGCGATAAGGTAGAAGGATTTAAATCTATGGTGATTGCCCAGTTTACGGGTATTGGTTTACAGAAAGATGATAATGCATTTGTTGTATATAACTCAAGTAGTGGCCAATATGATGATACTACTGTTGCAGGAAATGAGACAATTAGTAATAATTCAAGTGCAGTCTTTAAACCTTCATATAGAAACTTCCATATCAAGGCTATTAATGATGCCTTTATTCAGAACGTTTCAATCTTTGCAATTGGTTATGCTGAGCACTTTGTAGTAGAAAGTGGTGGTGACTTCTCAGTCACAAACTCCAACTCTAACTTTGGCGCAAAATCACTTGTTGCATCAGGTTTCCGAAGAGATGCATTCCCACAAGATGATCTCGGCTACATCACTCATATTATTCCGCCAAAGGAAATTACAACTGTAGAAAATGCAATTGAATTCAATTCACTTGACGTAAGCAAAACTGTTGGTGTTGCATCAACAGGACATCTTTATCTTTACAATCAAACAAACTCTGATGTTGCACCAGAAAATGTTCTGGAAGGTTATAGAATTGGTGCAAGAGAAAATGATTTACTGAAAGTTCTGATCTCAAACGTAGGAGTTGTAACAGAATTTACTTCTCGTATTGTAATGCCAGGTTCTCAGTCAAGTTCTGAGAAAAAGTTCTATGTAAACAGAAGTACCGCAGGTATTAATAGTATTACCAGCAATACACTTTCATTAACTCAAAGTCATAGTCTCTTTAATGGAGAATCCATTCGTATTTTAAGTGATAGTGGTCAAATTCCTGATGGACTAGCACCAAATACTGTATATTATGCAATTACAAATTCTAATACTTCGAGTGGATTAACAACCACTACTCAGATTAAAATTGCAAAGACACAAAATGATGCAATTAATGCTACTGCAATTTCAATCAATAATAAAGGTGGACTTTTAAGTGTTGTAAGTAGAGTATCTGATAAGAATTCTGGAGATATTGGCCACCCAATTCAATATGATACTACCAATTCTCAGTGGTATATTAAAGTATCAACTGCGACAACTGATAATACAATTTATTCTCAAATTGTAAGTCTAGGAACAACTTCACTTGGATCTGCAACACCAAGAACTTATATTTCACGTAAACAAGACAATAGAAACTCGACAGATACAATTTACCGTGTAAGATATGTAATACCGCAATCTGCAGGGTCTGTTGATGCAAGACCACCAAGCGATGGATTTATTCTTCAAGAATCCAATACATCAATCGGATCAACAACTGGCGAAATTGTAACCTACTTTGGTAGTGGATCTATTAGTAATGTAAATCAACAAAGAAACTTTAGATTTATTGCTGATGCAAATTGGGTTGGTTCTACTGCAAATCTGATTACAGAACTTCCACACAATCTTTCTGTTGGTTCTATTGTTGAACTTGTAAATGTCAAGAGTTCTGCAAATACAACAGCAGCAAGTAATAGCGGATTTAATGGTACTTATACTGTAACAGGAATTAGTAGTGCAAAACAATTCTCTGTTGGTATCTCTACAAATCCTGGTACATTCACTAACGACACTTCTTCAAGAACAACTACTCTTCCATATTTCAAGAGAAAAAATTATACAAATACTTATTATGTTTATAGAAGTCAGGAAGCACAAAAATATATCAGTGGACAACAAGATGGTGTCTATTACTTAACTCTTGTTAATGCATCAAATGCACCAACAGTTTCGCCATTTACCGCTGAAAAATATACACAACCAGTAAAAGAACTTTATCCACAAACCAACCGCGATAATCCAGTTTCTGATCCAGATGCAACAACTTGTTTTGCATCATCATCAACGATTGGTGAAGTTGTTGTTGATGATGTTCGTAAGAGTATTACAAAAGAAACCCTTACAAAAGTATTAAAAGATATTGATGTTGGTATTGGTATTACTAATATTGTATCAGCATCATCTACAACTCACACAATCTATACATCAATTGACCATGGCCTGAATAGAATTACTGCAGTCAGTATTGGTAACAGTGGTGCTGCTTATGGTTCTGGTTCTGGTGGAACTCTCTATAATGCAAAACTTGTTGGTCTTGCAGGTTCTACAACAGGTTCTTATGCAACTGCTAAACTGACATTGAATGCATCAGGTAATATTACTGATGTCAAGATTATGGATGGTGGTAGTGCCTATGGCATCGGCAACACACTTGCTGTTGTTGGCGTTGCAACCACAACTGGTTATTCGCAAGGATATGTAACTGTTACTCAAGTCTATAACAATGTTGGCGATACTGTTAGAGTTTCTGGCGTATCCTCAATTGCATATCAACCAGTTAATGACTTGTATAGAATTACAAGTGTTGCTGTTGGTGCCGCAAAGAGTTTTGCAGTTTCTTCTGCATCTTCAATTTCAGTCAGCCCATCAACGGGAATTGGTGTCACAGTTACTGCAAATGCATTTACCTATCTTACAGGAGAATCAATTCGTATCAGTGCATTGACTTATACTAACACAACTGGAATTGCAACTGTTACGACAACCAATAGACACGGATTAAAGGTTGATAACAAGGTTCGTTTCACTGGTGCAAATCAAAGTGTTTATAACGGCGACTTTGTTGTTAAGGAAAATCTCAGTCTCAATTCATTCTCTGTTACAATTGGTGTTACCACATCTGCTCCAACAGCAACAGGAACTCTCTATGCATATCGTGAAGGTGTAACATCTAATGGTGGGGTGATTACAAGAGAGGATGAAAACCTGAATGGTAGAATGATTACCAATTATGCAGGAATTACAACTACATTATCAGCACTGATTGCTGATGCAACTACCGAACAAATTAATATTCAAGGAATTGCTAATCTTGATATTAACATTGGTGATTACTTACAAATTGATGATGAAATTGTAAGAGTTAAAACAACTGTTCCAAGCACTGCTGCCAATCCAATCTATGTCTTCCGTGGTGTACTGGGAACGCGAGCAGTTAATCATGCAATTAACTCTGTTGTAAGAAGAATTGCGGTTAATCCAGTTGAACTTCGTAGGCACTCAATCATTCGTGCATCAGGACATACATTTGAGTATGTTGGATTTGGTCCTGGTAACTATTCAACTGCATTCCCAGATAAACAAGACCGTCAGATTTCTGCAGTAGAAGAACTTCTGGCTCAATCAACCAGAAGAGATGGTGGTATTAACTTCTATACTGGTATGAATGATAAGGGTATCTCATACTCTGGTAATAAAAAGTTAAGTACAGTTACAGGTCAAGAAGAAATCTTTGATACCCCTGTTCAAACTGTTACTGGCGAAGACATTGGTTCTTTCCCTTCTTTGAATGTTATCAATCCTGTTGAAGCAACATTCAGTCGTTCTATTCGTGTTGAAGGTGGTTCTGATAACAAATCAATTTCAGAATTCAATGGACCAGTTGTATTCAGTAACAAAGTAACCTCAACTGCATCAGGGGGTATTGAGGCAAACTTACTGTTCTTACAAGGTGATGCAACAGTTTCAAGAAAGTATACGGTTGGAATTGCAACTCCTTCTCTTGCTGGTAACCCAGGTGATGTAGTCTATTATGAAAGACCAACGAAGGGTGGATATCTTGGATGGGTTTATACAACTGATAATGACTGGTATCGTTTCGGTGCAGTCAGTCTGGACAAGAACTTAAATATTGGCCTTTTTGATCAAGTTGGAATTGCAACCACAAGTCCTGGAACTAATCTTCTTCAAGTTGGTAGTGGATCCGCATTAGTTGCTATTACTACAAGTGGTGGTGTTGGTCTCGGAACCACCGCAAATCAATTCAAATTGAATGTAAATGGCAATACAAATATCATTGGTACTTGTTATGCATCTTACTTCTCTGGTGATGGTAGTGCATTAACAAATCTGAATGGATCTGGATTTGGTTGGACACAAATCAGTGGTGGTCTTTACAATACCAATTTAAATAATGTTGGTATTGGCACATCAGTTCCAAGATTTAATCTTGAAGTTGGTGCTGTTGGAACGTCTGCAACATCTCTTTATGTAAATGGTCAAGCAAAATTTGTTGGCATCATTACTGCAAATAATGTATTTGTAAGTGGAATGATGACTGCAATTGGATTTGACCTAAAATCAACATCAGGTCAAATTACTGCAGGTATTGTTACCACAACAACACTTGTAGTTGGTAGTGGTGGAACTACGATCACAACCAGTGGTTCAAACGTTGGTGTCGGTACACTTACACCAAGAGCAAAACTTGATATTGAAGGTTCTGTAAGATTTACATCTTATTTTGAAGTAGTTCAGGCAGTCACGAGTTCTTCAGGTGTTGTAACAATTGATCTTTCCAAGGCACAGACATTCACACTTGCTCCGACAGAAGCAGTAACATCATTTACATTACTAAATCCACCAGCAGGATCCACTGCATTTACACTTAAGATTGCTCAAGGTTCTACTGGATACTCTGTTGGAATTGATACCTTTAGAAATTCTGGTGGAACAGCAATTCCTGTTTACTGGGCTGGTGGTGGTGTTGTTCCGAACGTAACAACCACAGCAAACCGAACTGATATCTACTCCTTCAAGATATTTGATGGAACGAATATTACGACCGATGGAATGTTTGGTATTGTTGGAGGACAGAACTTCCTATGATAGATAATAATCTTTTCCGCGAAACTTCCACAAATTTTGAATTAAACGGTCCAACTTTATCATTCACCACACAACCTGTGGGAGTTGCAACTACTAATGGTGGATCTGCAACTTTTATTGGAATTGCGACTGCTACCTTTTCTCAGGCAGCATCAAATAGCGGAAGTATTGTTTATCAGTGGTATGATCAAAATGGTGCCATATCAAATGGAACTTATGTAACTGGTGCAGCAACAACTACATTAACAATTAGTAATCTTGTAAGTCCAACAGATCATAATCGTCAGATTTATTTGCAGGCAGATTATGTGCCATCAGGTGTCACTGGTAATGCACTGAATGAACCAGCAAATTCAAATATTGGCATAGTAACTGTCTACCCATCACTGAGTATTACAACTCAACCTGTAGAAACAACAAGCGTACAAAATGTAAGTGCTACTTTTAGTATTGTTGCATCTGCCACAGATACTACTCAAGGAAACTTAACTTATAAATGGTATTCTGATGGTGTAGAACTTACTGATGTTTCTCCAGTAAGTGGTTCAAGCACACCAAATCTTACAATAGCATCAAGTGATCTTGGAACTAAAGTAATTAAATGTATTGTAAGTCATCCGACAGCAGGCAATTCTCCAGTATCATCAAATGAAGTTTATTTCAATGTCATATATCCAAGACCAGGCATTACTGTTGAAAACTATGATACAACAACATCAACTGCATCAGTAAATTTTTATGATTTGCAAGTTTCTGGGGCTTTAACTTTACTTGCACAAAATAGAACAAGTGCAACCAGTCTAATCTCATTATATGCATCAGAAAAAGATACTGATGTGGAAATGGAAATCTATGGTGGATCTGGTGCCAACGTTGGATCTTATAGTGGTGGAAAGGGAGGATATTCTAAACTTAGATTTACAATGAAGAGAAATGAAGAATATACGATTGCAGGATTGGATGCAGTAACAAATTGTCCCTTTGTTTATCGTAAGGGTTCTTTGATTGCAGTTGTAGGAAAAGGGGGAGATGCTGCAACTGGTGGTAATGGTGGAGATGGTGGCGGAGTTAATATTTCAGGAACATCTGGTGGTGGTAGAGGTGGCGGTGCTGGTGCTCAGGCAGTTTCAGGAACTTTGCCTTCCAATGGTATTTTTGGATCATCATCAAATTCAACTGCAATTAGCCCAGATACAAAGGCAACAGGACAAAATGGAGGAAGAACCATTCCTTGTCCGAAAGGAAATTATTGGATATCTAGAGGATATTCGCCTTGTGCTGATGTTGGCCAAACTCAAATATATCTTGCAAATGGAACAGTAGTAGCAAATTCTTCAATAATTACTAGAGGATTTAAATCTGGATATGATATTCGTCAGACTGCTGGTGCAGGAATAGCACAATATACTTATTTTGAACGTGTCAATAGAACCTGCACTAGTACAACTACAAGATCTGCAGTAATTACTCATTATGCTGTACCTGGTGGCACTGGACAACTCATATCAATAACTGCATCCGGTGATTCTTTTGATCCTCGTCCATTTAACAATGGATGTAGTTCTATAGGATGTAGATATTATGAAATTTATTCTCCAATTCCAATTTCATCCTATAGTATCTCTGATGTATCTTCCGTATCTGCCGGTGGCGGTGGATCGGGAGTTTATCTGGACAATTCATTTAAAGTAAATGATTATTTAATTATTGCAATATTTGCATCTAATGGAGGAGCAACATTTGCCAGATCATTTAGAGTTACTGTAAATCAAAGTAGTGATTATGACTGTAGTTATGATCAACCAATTACTGTTGCTGGCGGTGGAAATGGTGGTTCTGGTGCAACTGGTGGTAATGGTGGGTCAACCAGTGGCAGTGGAGGTGGGGGAGGAAGTGGATATACTGATGGATCAGTAACTGTTCTTTCTACTCAACAAGGAGTAAATACTGGAAACGCAAAAATAATTATTACAAATGTTCCAATCAAGCCAGTATTATCAGTAACAGCAAATATTTCAACAACATACTCCACAACTGCTGGAAGTTCAAATACATTCTCAATATCAGTATCTGATGTTGGAAACAGCAGTGGAACTACATTTAGTTATCAGTGGTATTTGAGCACTGATGGAGGTTCTTCCTATAATCCAATTTCTGGACAAACTGGATCCAGTTTAGATCGGTACAGTACATTCTATTATAATGACAACAATAATAAGTTCTTCTGCAGAATATCAGCAGTAAATGTAGTAGGAACCACAACTATTGATTCAAATACTTGCACATTAACTGTGGCACCAAATTATGAGTGTACTAGTTCAAGTCAATCTGGATATCGTATTTGGAATGGTGGTCTTAAACCTTCACCAGAAACTGCAGATGTTCTGTGGGATAGTTATGAACTTTCATATGATGATATTTGCGATGTAAATGGAGTTAGATATAATCAGGGTGTTCATGGAAGAGATGGTTTCTGTGCAAGCAGTGGTGGAGTTCGTATTGAGTTAGAACTTAGAGTTGTAAGTACTATAACAGGACAAAGAGTACATTGGGGAAGTCGTCAACTTTCTAAAAATAATACAGATTATATGAATTTTGATTTTACTATTAGTGCTGGAGGATGGGATTTTGTCAGATACGGAAGACCTAGATTTGAATTGTGGTGTTTATATAATGGAACATCCTGTAACAATAATGGATCAAATCATAATATTTTCCCAGAAACAGTAATAGGTGCAATTGATTTTACATATAAGAGAGCATCATTCTCATATCAAACAAGACCATAAAGTTTGCTAAATAATAATAACTTACAGGTTGGCGCTCTCCACCTATGGCTATCAATAAGAATTTTGTAGTTAAAAATGGATTAGAGGTTAATACTAATCTCATCCTTGCAGATGCTATAAGAAATAATGTTGGTATCGGAAGCACTATCCCAACAGCAAAACTTGATGTTCGTGGTGGAATTGCTGCGACCGATATTTATGCAGTAGGTTTAGTCACATTTACAAATAGATTAAATGTAGGAACTGGTGGAACAGTCCTAAGTGCATTCGGCAGTGGCTCAATTGGTGTTGGAACCACAAACCCAGCATATTTGTTAGATATTCGTTCACCGGTTTCTACAGGAGCAACAGCACTCTATGTGAAGGGTGATGTAAGAATTACTGGTGACTTAGTTGTTGAAGATGATATAACACTTGATGAAGTAACAGTTAGAAATATTACTGTTACCAATCAAGAAACAACTCTTAATTCAAATGTAACTGGTGTTTCGACTATTGCAACATTAGGAGTTACTGGTCTTACCACAACTCAAAACTTAACTGTAACTGGTATTTCTACCATTACAACATTAGGAGTTACTGGAATTTCTACCACAAGAAATTTCATAGTTACTGGTGTTTCAACTATTACAACATTAGGAGTTACTGGTCTTACCACAACTCAAAACTTAACTGTAATCGGTATTGGTACGATTGCAACATTAGGAGTTACTGGTCTTACCACAACTCAAAACTTAACTGTAACTGGTATTTCAACTCTTGGAACTGTAAGAGTTTCTGCTGGAGTTGTGACTGCGACTTCAGGTATTGTTACTTATTATGGTGATGGTTCCAAATTAACAGGAATTATTGCAAGTTCTGGTGGATCAATTGGTATTCAATCTGGTGGAGTTACAGTCGGAACTGGCATTACAACGGTGAACTTTGTTGGTACAGGATTGACTGCATCACAATCTGGTAATACATCAAATGTTTATTTGCCTGCAGCAGGCGTATCACTTGGTCTTGCAATCGCTTTAGGCGGTTAATAAATAACACTAACACATAAAGAACGATGGCAGAAGTATTTACAAACGCGCTTAAAAGATCAGTCGGAGTGGTAACAACCAGTTCTTCAGGTTCTATTGGTGCTAATGCAACAACAATTACTGGAATTTCAACAATTAATGTTGGAGTTGGTTATCTTGTGGATAACGGAAACTTTATTGGAGGCTCAAAGGTTTCTGCAGTTGGTGTAGGACAAGTCACGGTTGATAGCACCTCCACAAATACATCATCAACCACAACACAATCAGTTAGTTTTATTGGTCTCACGACAGCATATGCTTCAACGGGACTGAAGAGTATTCTGATTGGTGGTACATTAGCAAATAATACTACGAACCAAGTCTCTGCGACGGTTCAGGTATCAAGTGGATCTACAAGTTATAATTTACTTTATAAAGTTCCTGTTCCTGCAGGAAGTTCGGTTGTAATTAGTGATGCAGGTAAAACACTTCTGAATGCAAGCGATGAAATTCGCATCGGTTCGAGTGTTGCAAACTCTCTTGATGTAACTCTTGCAATCTTACAAGGAGTTAGCTAATGTCATCAAAGTACGGTTATATTGGATACGGTCCTGATACATCCCCAGTTATTGTTGCAAAACAAGTATTCTCACCGACAGGAGTACAAACTAACTTTACTTTTGCCGCAGGATATCAGATTGGATATCTTGATGTTTACCTAAATGGTGCGCGTCAAATTGAAGGGCAAGATTTCAGTGCAACCGATACTTCAACAGTAGGATTATCAACAGCAGCACAGAGCGGAGATGTTCTTGAATTAGTTGCATATAAAGCCTATAATCTTGCTACTCCAAGTTCTGTTGGTAGTTTTACTGTTGGTGGAAATCTTGTTGTAACTGGTAATGAATCCGTATCAACACTTATTGCAACAACTGCAATTGGTATCGGAAGTACCTATACGACAGCAACAACATTACCTTATCCAATAACAATTAATGCCGTTGGTTCATCTCCAACACCATCACTTTCTTTTTGTATTGCGGATATTTCAAGCAATCAAAATGGTTATTCACAGTTTCATTTAAGAAATTCAAATACTGGATATAATGCATCCGGTGACCTGGTAATTACTACCGATAATGGTACTGATACCACTAACTTTATTGATTTGGG